>MDSV01153715.1_pt1 | contig 13130 bp, 12 predicted proteins | sample 810851 | NCBI WGS metagenome assembly MDSV01 (sample SAMN05326640, study PRJNA326480) | marine metagenome | isolation source: seawater | place: Atlantic Ocean: North East | collected 2012 | reverse complement strand
GTAAAATTTATTGAAAATAAAACAGAAATTGAAATTTTGGCAATTGGAATTGGGCATGATGTTTCAAGATATTATGACAAAGCAATTAAAATTAGTGATGTGAATGAGTTAGGAGATGTAATGATATCGCAATTAAGCTCTTTATTTGAAACTAAAAATCTTCATTAAATATTAAATAAGTCTTTATTTTTCCATTTTACAACCACTTCAGCGCCTGATCTGGTTTTCGAATTTCTACAATTTACATTAGCAAAGTTTTTTTCTAATAAAGTTTTTCCTATAAATAGTCCAAGCCCTAAACCCGTTTTATCTTTATCAATTAAATTATTTGATTTTAGATAAGGCTCTCCTATTTTTGATATTAAGTCTCTTGGATAACCTGATCCATCATCTTCTATTATAACTTCTGTTATTTCACTATCACTTTTCAGATTTATATATACGGACTCTTTAGAAAATTTATTTGCATTACCTATGAAGTTTCTTAATCCATAGACAATTTCAATAGATTTAGTTATTTTTTTTGAATTTGAGTCTTGATCAAAATTTAAATAGAAATTTTTATTACTAATCTCTTTAAATGAAGAAATTATTTGGTTCAAATAATCTCTCATAGTTAAATCATTATCGATGAATTCATCTTCTTCAACAGGGTTAAGGCTTAAACGTCTTAAAATATCATTACATCTTTCAACTTGACTTAATAATAATTGAATATCTTTTTTAGTTTCCTGATTACCCTTAAATTGTTTTGATAAATCCTGTGTAATAATTTTGATAGTCGAAAGTGGTGTTCCAAGTGAATGGGCTGCCGCTGCTGCTTGTCCACCCAGTGATAGCAATTCATGTTCAGTTGCCATTACTTCTTCCATTTTTGCTAACGCTTCTTTTCTTAATCTAGATTGATTTCCAAAAGTTATGGCAAAATAATTCAAAAATAAAAGTGCTACAATTAGCGAAATAGGGATAGAAAAAAAATAGTATGGACTTACATGAAAGTGATCACTAATTGGTTCAGGTAACTCATTAGAATAAAAAGTAAGAATTACTATTATGATTGTTGTAAATATAACAAGTAAGACATTAGTTTTAAAACTTAAATTTGAAGAAGCAAATACACTTGGAATTATTAAAAAAATTATAAAAGGATTTGTTACTCCCCCTGTAAGAAAAAGTAAAATACCTAACTGTAAAATGTCTATAATTAAAAAAAAAAATGCTGTCTCATCTGATAATTGAGTTTTATTATTAAATAAGATTAAGTATAAATTGCTTAATATTCCAAAAAATATTACTAAGTTCGAAGTAACAAAATCAAAATTAAAGCCCAAAAAAAAATATACGAAATTAACTGATATTAATTGACCAATTATTCCTATCCATCTTAAAGAAATATAAGTAGATTTTTTAAATGAATGGTACTTTGAAGTTTCAAAAAACTTCATTACTAAATATCTAAATTTTGTACATTTATAGCGTTAGAAATAATAAAATCTTTTCTTAATGCTACATCATTACCCATAAGAGTGTGAATTAAATTTTGATCTTTTTGAAGATCTTTAGAGTATTGAACTTGAAGTAAGTTTCTAGTTTCAGGGTCTAATGTAGTACTCCATAATTCATCTGGATTCATTTCACCTAAACCTTTGAATCTTTGTATATTCATTTTAGCTTTCTCAACATCAAGCTCATTTATAAATTCCTTAGTCCCTTTTTTTATTTTTTTAAATTTATGATTATTATTAATTATATAATCCTCTAATTCTTTTTCATCTTTGATATATATTCCTTTTGATCCTTTATTAATTTTAAATAAAGGTGGTTGTGCGAGGTAAATATTTCCATTTTCAATTAATTTGTTAAATGGTTTATTATTAAAAAAGGTTAGTAGTAATGCTCTAATATGTGATCCATCAACATCTGCATCTGTCATAATAATAATTTTACCATATCTTAAATCTTTCAAATCTATTTCTTGAGCCTTTGGATCTAAACCAAGAGCATTTATTAAAGTAACAATTTCGTTTGATGAAATCATTTTTGATAGAGCTTTAGTTCTCTGATCTGAAGTGTTGCCATTTCCATTTTTTTTTAAATCAAATTCTTCAACATAAGTATTCAAAATTTTACCTCTTAATGGTAACACTGCTTGATTTGCTCTATTTCTTCCTTGTTTTGCTGATCCTCCAGCTGAGTCTCCTTCCACAATGAAGAGTTCAGTGCCTTCTTGTTTTCCTATTTGACAGTCTGCTAATTTACCTGGTAGACCGCTTAATTCTAAAGCCCCTTTTCTTCTAACATTTTCTCTCGCTTTTCTTGCAACATCTCTTGCCATTGCTGCTTGAATAACTTTAGCCAATATTATTTTGGCTATAGAAGGGTTTTGATCAAACCATATTGATAGTTTTTCATTAATTAAAGTTTCAACTATCATTCTTACTTCAGATGAAACTAATTTATCTTTTGTTTGAGATGAAAATTTTGGATCAGGAATTTTAGCAGAGAGAACACAGGTAAGACCCTCTTTAATATCATCACCCGATATAGCCAATTTATTTTTTTTAAGAAGATTGTGCTCATTAGCATACTTATTAATTACTCTAGTCAATGCACTTCTAAAACCTAATAAATGAGTACCACCATCTCTTTGAAATATATTATTTGTATAAGGAAAAATTTCCTCTGTATAACTAGCATTCCATTTTAAAGAACATTCTAGTTCTATATTATTTTTTTTTCCTTCAATATAGATTGGTTTTTTAAATAAATCGTTCCCATTTTTATTTAATAACTTCTCTCTTTTTTCATCCAAAAAAGCAACAAACTCAAGTACTCCACCATCAAATTTAAACTCTAAAATTTTTTCTTTTTTTTGACTAGCATCAATAAAAGTTATTTTAATACCTCTATTTAAAAAAGCTAACTCTCTCATTCTCTTAATCAAAGTACTGGCACTAAATTTAATTGAAGAGAATATTTTTTTAGAAGGTAAGAAAGTAATTTTTGTTCCAGTTTCTTTTGTTTTACCTATAGTTTTAATAGGTGCTTTTGCTTCTCCATCACTAAATTCTATAAAATGTTTTTTTCCATCTCTATTAATTTCTAAATGTAGCTTCTCTGACAATGCATTTACTACTGAAACTCCAACTCCATGTAATCCTCCTGATACTTTATAAGAGTCGTGATCAAATTTACCTCCTGCATGTAATTGTGTCATTATTACTTCTGCTGCAGATTTTTTTTCACCCTTATGCATATCAACAGGGATTCCTCTTCCATCATCATTCACAGTAATGGTACCATCAAAGTTAATTCTAACATTTATATTTTTGCAAAAGCCCGCAAGTGCTTCATCAATAGAATTATCAACAACTTCATACACCATGTGATGTAAACCAGTACCGTCATCAGTGTCACCAATATACATACCTGGTCTTTTCTTGACTGCATCAAGACCCTTTAAAACCTTAATTGAGTCTGCTTGATATTCATTTTGATTTTTTATCATATGGAAAAGTTAAATATTACTGATTAACTTATATATTAATTAATAAGAAAAATCTAATAAAAGATAGTTGTAACAATATTTTAAAGTTTTATTCTAGCTCATATGATTGATAATAATAATTTAACTTGTAAATAATAAGTTGTGTTTAAAAAAAAATACTTAAAAAAAATACCTTTAATTAAAAGGTTGTATCCATCAGTTGTAAAAAAAATATTAAATTTTTTTCAAAAATCAAAAGTTTACTTCAGTTTTTATGGTCTTAAAATAGAAGGAGATATTAATGAACCAATGGATAAGGAGATTTTTTTATTTGATGATTATGAGAACAATCAGATTGAATATTTAATGAATAAAATGAAAAAAAAAAAATTTGATTATCTTGTGGATGTTGGTGCAAATTCAGGAATTTATAGTCTTATAATCAGTAAAAAATATAAAAATATAAAGGTAATTTCTTTTGAGCCTGTTTTATTATCAATAAATAAATTCATTAAAAATTTGAGGCTAAATTCAAATTTAAAAAACATAAAAATTTATAAGTTTGGATTATCAGATAAAAATTGCAGTTTATTAATGAAATCACAAAAAAAGAAAAATTATATCCAGACTGGTGGTTTCGGAGTGGTAAAAAAAAATGAAAATTTAAAAAATCTACATACACAAAAAGCAATATTCAAAATAGGTGATGAAATATTAAAATTAAAAAAAAAAAAAATTGTATTAAAAATTGATACTGAGGGACATGAAGAATTCGTTATTAAAGGACTTAATAAATTACTAGCAAACAATCAAATTTTACTTCAGATAGAAATATTTGATAAAAATTTCAGTAAAATTGATAATATTTTGAATAAAAAGAAATTTCAAAAATTAAAATCTATTAGTAGTGATGGTAAAACAGATTATTACTATATTAACTATTAAAAAATTAAAGAAAAAATAATCATCTAAGGATTTTATATAATTTTTTTAAATTCATAAATTGATTCTTAGGAAAATTTGAATTTAACTTTAATCTTTTTTTTTTTATCTTTAAATTATATTTTTTGGCAAAATTATATACTGATTGTGTTTTGCCTCCAATATTAAGTATTCCTTTGAGGCTAATTATTTTTGGTAAAATTTTTACTAAATCCTCATGAAACATAAAATTACTTTTTAAATTTGTGTAAGCATTTTTATGTAAAAAAGGTTTTTCAGTCATTGTTATCCTTAGGATTAAAGAATTTTTATACATTAGTACTGAACATTCACCACCTAATTTAGAAATACCGTAATTGTTGAATGGTTTAATAGGGTCTGTTTCTTTATAATTACCTTTTGTTCCTTCATAAACATATCCTGTAGAAAAATATATTAATTTGATATTTTTCTCTTCACAGATTTTTGTAATATTAGCAGTTCCTATTATATTTAAGTCTATACTTTTCTTAATATTAGTTTCATGCAGTTTCATTGGTCTAGATAGACCTGCTGTGTGAAAAATTATTTTTGGTTTAATTTTATTAACAATTTTTTTTATCGAATTAACATCAAGAATATTACATTGTTTTTTTGATGCAAAATAAAGATTTAATTTAGTATTATCTCTTTTCAAAATTTGAGCAAATCTTCCTTCTGCTCCCGTAACTAGTATTAATTTTTTCACTTAAAATATTTTTTTTTAAAATCTCTAAATGTAATTCCGTTAGTATCTTTAACAGATATAATGGGATTTGGGGTTGGCCATTTTATATTTAGATCCTTGTCTTTGTATAAAATTGTTTTTTCACTTTTTGCATCTCTATATTTTGTACAAGAATAAATAATATAATTTTCTTTATCAAGGCTACAAAATCCATGTGCAAAACCTGGTGGTATAAATATTGATTTTGAATTACTTTCACTCAAAATATTTGTAACAACTTTTCCAAATGTTTCAGATTTTCTTCTTAAATCAACGGCAACGTCAAATATTTTTCCTTTTATTACAGTAATATATTTTCCTTGAGGATTTTTAATTTGAATATGAAGACCTCTAACTACATTTCTTTTGGAAAAAGACATTACACAAAATGGAAACTTATCATATAAATCTTTTTCCTTTAAAATTTCTGAAAAATAACCCCTATTATCTTTAAAAAGTTTTTTTTTAAATGACAATATATGCTCTGATTTTTTTTCTAGTTTCATGAAGAAATAATCTTTTTAAGATATTTAGAATATTCACAATTTCCATAAAACTTTATTGCACTTAAGACTTTGTCTTTTTTGATCCATTTATTATTTAGTGCAATTTCTTCAATACAGGCAATTTTAAAACCTTGTCTATTTTCTATTGCAGCAACAAAATTGCTTGTTTTATAAAAATCTTCTATGGAACCAGTATCTAGCCAGGCTCCTCCTCGTCCTAGAAGTTCATAAGTCATTTCTTGTTTTTTTAAATATTTTTTCAATAAATCGGTTATCTCAAGTTCATTTCTTTTTGATACTTTTAGTTTTTTAGAATACTCAACCACTTTGTTATCAAAATAATACAATCCTGTTATAGCTAAATCTGAATAATATTTTTTTGGTTTTTCTCTAATTCCTAATATCTTTTTTCTATAATTAACTTTTGCTACCCCATATAATTCAGGTTTAATAACTTTATGAAGTATAATTTTAACACCTTTCTTAATTTTTTTACTTTTTAACAAAACATTTGTTAATCCTTGGCCATAAAAAAAATTGTCACCAAGTATCAAAGCTACATTATCATTGCCTATAAAGTTTTCTCCTAATATAAATGCTTCAGGCAAACCTCTGGGGCTTTCTTGCTCTGCATAGGTTATATTTATTCCTAAGTTGTTTCCATTTGGGATTAATTTTTTATATTGATCTAATTGTCCTTTATTAACTATAATTAAAATGTTTTTAATTTTTGATAACATCAAAATTGATAATGGATAAAATATTAATGGCTTATCATATATAGGTAAGAGTTGTTTATTGACTGCTTTGGTAAGCGGACTCATTCTTGTGCCTATGCCACCTGCTAATATTATTCCTTTATTAACCATTTTTTCCAAATCTTTTTTTAATATTTTTTTTATTCATATTTTTAAAATATAATTCATTATTTAAATACCAAGAAAAAGTTTTTTCTAAACCTTTTATAATTTTTGTTTTCGGAGACCAATTTAAGCTTTTTTTAATTTTATTACTATTAATAGCATATCTAATATCATGTCCTGGCCTATCTTTTACATAATTTATTAAGCTAGTTGTTCTAATTTGAAATTTAGTTTTTGCAATCTTAATCAAAATCTTTGCTATCTCTATATTAGTCAAATTTTTGTTCGAACCAATGTTATAAAATTCACCTAATTTTCCATAGTTTAATACTTTTAAAAGAGCCTCACAATGATCATCTACAAAAATCCATTCCCTAGAATTTTTACCATCACCATAGATAGGTAAATTGATATTATTAAGAATATTAAATATCAATTTTGGAATTAATTTTTCTGGATATTGTCTTGGCCCGTAGTTATTAGAACAATTTGTAATAATTGCTGGTAACTTATAAGTTCTTATATATGAATAAACTAAATGATCAGATGATGCTTTACTAGCAGCATATGGGGAGCTGGGGCAATAAGGAAAATTTTCATTTGATCTTCCTTTTAAAACATCTCCATAGACTTCGTCGGTTGAAATATGAATTAGTTTAGTTTTTTTATATTTTCTATTAAATTTTTTAAATGCTTCAAGTAGATTAAAGACCCCCATAATATTACTTTTTATAAATATTCTAGGATTATCTATGGATCTATCAACATGTGTTTCTGCGGCTAAGTTGAAAATACCCTTTGGATTATACTTTAAAAAAATTTGATATAATTTTTTTTGATTATTTAAATCACACTTAATAAATCTATAATCTTTTGATTTATGATAATGTTTTGTATTATAGAAATTAGCTGAATATGTTTTCTTATCAATATTTACAACAAAATAATTTTTTTTTAATAATAAATTAATTAAATTGCTTCCAATAAATCCAAGACCACCCGTAACGATTAATGTATTTTTCATTAATAAAAAAATAAGTAATATATTACTTTAAACAAAAAAAAAATGAAAATTAACGATATTACCATTGGAATTGTTCTTTTTAAGAGTGAGAAGGTTATTTTTAATTGCCTTAAATCATTAGACCCTAGGCTTAAAATTGTTTTATTCGACAACTCTAATGATAAAATTTTAAAGGAAAAAATTAAAAAAAAATATCCGCAAATTAAATATTTTTTATCTAAAAAAAACCTAGGGTACGGTTGCGCAAATAACAAAATATTTAAAATAGCAAAAACTCGCTTTGTATTTATAATTAATCCTGATACAAAATTAAAAAAAAATTGTATAAAAAATTTAATTAAAAATGCTAATAAAATCAGAGAAGATTTTGCCATCATCGCCCCAATATGTTCCAAAAAAAACTATGGTTTTTTTAAAAAAGAAATTCCTTGTAAAATAAAATTCACAAATTTGATACAAGTAGATTGGGTGCAAGGTTTTGCAATGTTAACAAATGTGTCAAGATTAAAAAAAATAAATTTTTTTGATAAAAATATTTTCTTATATCTTGAAGAGATTGATCTTTGTAAAAGACTTTTACAAAATAATGAACGAATACTTGTTTCAAAAAATTCTCAAATAATGCACTTATCCGCTAAATCATCTAACATAGGTTTTGAATTTGATAAATGTAGAAATTGGCATTATATGTGGTCGAAATTTTATTATTATAAAAAACATTACTCATATTTTAGAGGTTTGAAAGAAACGGCAAGTAATTTAGTTAAATCTTTATTTAAAACGTTTATTTATTTTTTACTTAATAATTCAAAATATATAATCTACAAAAATAGATTATCAGGTTTACTTAATTCATATCTAAATAAAAAATCATGGAATAGACCTCTGCTAAAATGAAAATTTTTGACTGTGTTACATTTTTTGAAGAAAATAGATTAATGGAATTAAGGTTTAATATTTTAAATAGCTATGTAGATGAATTCATAATTTGTGAGGCAAAATATAATCATCAGGGAATAAAAAAAAAAATTAATTTTAACAAAAATAATTTTCCAAAATTTAAAAAAAAAATTACCCATATAATAGTAGAAAAATTTCCAAAAAATTTGAACCCTTGGCAAAGACAAGCTTTTCAGAGAGAAATGATATTTGAAGGCCTAGAAAAGGCTGATGAAAATGATTTAATTCTTTTTTCTGATCCAGACGAAATTCCAAATCCTAATAAATTAAAAAATTTAAGATTAAAAAAAAAATATTTGATTTTTATGCAAGTTATGAGTTATTACAAATTTAATGTAAGAAATATAAACCTAGGCAACAATTGGGAAGGAACAAGAGGTTGTAAGAAAAAAAACTTATTTTCAATAGATTTTATGAGACAAAAAATTAAGAGGAAAAATTTAAATTATAATTTTTGGAGAATAGATAAAGAGAGGAATATTCAAATAATTAATAACGGCGGTTGGCATTTTTCATATCTTCTTAAACCAAAAGAAATTCAAAAAAAAATTAAAACTTTTGCGCATAACGAATATAATAAAAAGAAATACACTAATTTAAAAAATATTCATAATAGTATCAAAAATTACAAAGATTTATTTCATAGATCGATAGTTTATAAGAAAATTAAGTTAAATAAAAGTTTCCCAAAATACATACTTAAAAATAAAAAAAAATTTAATTATTGGATTGCTAAGTAAATATTGGCGGAGAGAATGGGATTCGAACCCATGATAGAGTTTCCCCTATACACGCTTTCCAAGCGTGCGCCTTCAACCACTCGGCCACCTCTCCAGTTGCAATTTATCTTAATTTTTTATCCAATTATCAATAATTTTCATGTTTATTAGAGTTTCCTCAATACTCATTATTGGAAAGGGATATTGATTTTTATCATCTATAATACTTTTACTTATACTCTCAATCCCATAGGAATAAAAATTTTTTAAATCCGGTTTATAAATAAAACTTTTTTTTCCATTTTTTAATAACGTTAAACCCCCAATATCAAGAAAAGATCTTTCCAAAATTATTTTTCCTTTTTCTCCTGTAATAATTGTTTTATTTCCAAGGTTTCTAATAAATGACGTTTTTATATATGACTTGAATGAGTCATTAAATATTAATTCAGCTTCTGCATCAATATCAACATGGGTTGGCCCAATTTTTTTTTTAATATTTTTCAAACTTATGTTTTTTGTATCAATTTCTTTAAGGAGTGTTCCTATTAATAAGCTGATAGACGTTGTATAGCAACCTAAATCAAATATACAGCCACCTCCCATTTCTTTATTAAATAGTCTATTATTTTTATCTATTTTTTTATTTTTTTTAAAAAAAAAAAATTTTTTTTTAGTCATAATATTTAGACCGAAATTTGACTCCATATTTATCAAATCACCAATAATATTTTCTTTAATTAGTTCAATCAATTTTCTAATTAAAGGATGGTACCTATACATATAATTTTCTGTAAAAAAAATTTTATTTTCAATTAGATTTTTCTCAATGTCTATTGCTTGTGAGTAACTAAGAAAGGCAGGCTTTTCTATCAAAATTGATTTTTTATGTTCAATACACTTTAAAATCCAATGATAATGAAGAAAGTTTGGTAAAGTTATATATATTATATCTACCTCTTTACATTTCAATAAATCATCATAATTATTAAAACTATATTGTTCATCTAAATTAAATTTTTTTTTAAAATTGTTTAATTTAATTTTATTTTTACTTGCGATAGCAAATAAGTTTGAATTTGAGGCATTAATGAACCCTTCTGAAAATTTTTGAGCAATATTACCTAAACCTATTATTCCCCAATTTATTTTTCTCATAAATTATTCTTTTTGAATTTTAAGAACTCCAATAAATGCCTCTTGAGGAATTTCAACTCTTCCAAATTGTTTTGATTTTGCTTTACCTTTTTTTTGTTTTTCAAGAAGTTTTCTTTTTCTATCTGTGGCACCCCCGCCATGAATTTTTGTTAATACGTCTTTTTTAAATCCCTTAATCGTTTCTCTAGCTATAATTTTTCCTCCTATAGCCGCTTGAACAGGAATCATAAAATTGTGTCTAGGTATTAAATCCTTTAATTTCTCACAAACCTCTCGTCCTGTTTTCTGGGCAAAATCTTTATGAATCATCATTGCTAAAGCATCTACTGGCTCACTATTTACCAAAATCCCAAGTTTAACTAAATCTCCTTCTCGGTGTTCAATAATTTCATAATCAAAGCTTGCATAGCCGCTAGTCATCGATTTTAAACGATCATTAAAGTCAAATACCACTTCATTTAATGGCAATTCATAATTTACTACTGCTCTATTTCCTGAATAACTAAGATTGGTTTGTATACCTCTCTTGTCCTGACACATCTTTATTATTGAACCTAAATATTGATCAGGCGTTATAATAGTTGCTTTAATCCAAGGTTCTTCGATAAATTTAATTAAAGTTGGATCGGGTAAACTTGAAGGGTTTTGTAAGTCAATTATATCACCATTATTCAGATAAACTTTATATACGACCCCAGGTGTAGTGGTTAATAAATTTACATCAAATTCTCTCTCTAATCTCTCAGTTACAATTTCTAAATGAAGCAATCCTAAAAAACCGCATCTAAATCCTAAGCCCAATGCAGAAGATGTTTCCGATTCAAATGAGAAACTGGCATCATTTAATTGCAATTTTGCTAAACCATCCTTTAACTTTTGAAATTCTGAACTATCAACCGGAAATAGGCCACAAAATACTACTGGCTTACTAGGTTTAAACCCAGGTAATGCTTCTGTCAAAGGTTTGGAGGCATCACAGATTGTATCTCCTACTTTTGTTTCCGATAAAACTTTTATGCCAGTTGTAATAAATCCTATCTCACCAGTTTTTAATTCATTTATATTAACTGGTTTTGGGGTAAAAACACCCACTTTTTCAACAATATATTCTTGATTTGTAGACATCATTTTAATTTTCATATGTTTTGAAAGTTTTCCATCAATGACTCTCACAAGAATAACTACACCTAGATAAGTGTCATACCAGCTATCTACTAACAAACATTTAAGATCTGCAATACTTTTTCCTTTTGGAGCAGGTAATGTTGCTATTATTTGTTCGAGAATATTATTTATTCCTTCGCCTGTTTTACCTGAGCAAGGAATTGCATTCTCTGTATCAATGCCAATAACTTCTTCTATTTGCTTCTTTGTTCTATCTAAATCAGATGCTGGTAAGTCTACTTTATTTAATACTGGTACTATTTCATGATTTACATCTAAAGCTTGATAAACATTTGCTAAAGTTTGCGCTTCTACACCTTGAGTACTGTCAACAATTAATATTGAACCTTCACATGCATATAAAGATCTACTTACTTCGTAACTAAAATCTACGTGTCCTGGAGTATCAATTATATTCAAAATATAATCTTTTCCATCTTTTGCCTTATAATTTAGTTTTACAGTTTGTGCCTTAATGGTAATTCCTCTTTCACGCTCTATATCCATTGAGTCTAGAACTTGAGCTTTCATTTCGCGTTCGGAAAGACCACCACAACTATGTATTATTCTGTCTGCTATAGTAGATTTACCGTGGTCTATATGTGCTATAATTGCAAAGTTTCTAATATTATCAATTGTGCTCATTTACTTCAAGAACGAATTTTGGCACCAGTTTTATTTTCAACTGTTTTAATTATTGAATTATTAATCTTTTCTAGATCATTATCATTCAATGTTTTTTCGAATGATTGTATTGTTAAACTAATTGCTATTGATTTTTGATTTTCCGGGATATTTTCACCCTCATAGACATCAAAAATTTTAATATTGCTTATTAGTTTTTGATCCACACTTAAGACGGCATTGATTAAATCTTGCGCTTTAACTTCTTTATTTACTATAAAAGCAAAGTCTCTCTCAGATTTTTGATAATCTGAAACTTCAAATTTAGTTTTTTGGTCTTTTAATTTTTTTTTTTTGCAATTTTAGGTTATCCATAAAAATTTCAAAACCCACTAGAGACTCTGTTTTAATATCTATTTTTTTTATAATATTTGGATGTATCTCACCAAAATAAGCAGCTATTTGATCTTTGCCACTATTTAAAAATAATCTGCCTGACTTACCTGGATGGTAGTAATTTGGTGTTTCACTGTCTATAAAAAATTTATCTGAATCATAACCTGCTTCAGATAAAGTTTGAACTACATCTCTTTTAACATCAAATAAATCAACTTTTCTCTCCTTTTCAATCCACGATAGTCTTTGTTTTTTACCTGAAGACAAACCACAGACTACGGTGTTTTGTTCACCTGGATTTGAGCCAGTAAATATTGGTCCTATTTCAAATATAGATAAATCTTTAAAACCTCTATCCAAATTTTTATTCATATACATAATTAAATTTGAAAATATTGAATTTCTCAAAACTCCCAACTCTGAACTGATGGGATTTAAAATTTTAATCTCTTTATTTTTATCTTTAAAATGATCATTATAATTTGAGTCAGTAAATGACCATGTTATTGCCTCTAAATAACCTTTTGAAGCAATTGCTCTTT
>MDSV01153395.1_pt1 | contig 13132 bp, 7 predicted proteins | sample 810851 | NCBI WGS metagenome assembly MDSV01 (sample SAMN05326640, study PRJNA326480) | marine metagenome | isolation source: seawater | place: Atlantic Ocean: North East | collected 2012 | reverse complement strand
GCCTCGAACGGCACCGCGAACGTGCACATCTCGAACAACACGCACCCCAGCGCCCAGACGTCGCTGTTGAAGGTGTACGGACGGTTACGCCACACCTCGGGGGGCATGTAGTGCGGCGTGCCGATCTGTGTGTTGGTCATCGCGCCTTTCATGAGCTTCGCGACGCCCAAGTCGCCCAGCTTGACGATCTCACCGGACATGCGCAGCACGTTTGCGGTCTTCACGTCGCGGTGCAAAATCTTCTGCGCGTGCAGCGCCTGCAAGCCCCTGGCGATCTGGATGAAGTACGACCAGATGAGGTCCTCGGGGAGGAGCTTGCGCTGCGCCTGGCGCTTACGCAGAGCCCGCGAGAGGTCTCCGAACGGTGCGTACTCCATGACGATGCACAGCCTGTTCCCGTCGATGAACGCCTCGTGGAACCCAGAGATGGCGGCGTTCTGCTGCACGGAGGCGAGGAGCCTGATCTCGTTCACGGCTTCTTGCCTCTCCTGTTGGCTCAGGTTACGCACGTTGGTCTCCTTCAGCGCGTACACCTTGTCGTCACTCAGGCGGCGGACGCGGTAGCTGTCGGTATCCAGTCGTGCGTGTGGTGATCGGGTCGGGTCGTCGGTCAGTCGCGGGACGGAGAGCGGAGCAGACGCCTTGGGCGCGATTCGGCGCTTCGCGCGTCGCGACCCGTCACTGAAAAAAAAAAACGCGCGGATCTGGGTGACAAGACACAGACCGGGTGGTTCCCCCGCGGCACCCCGGTCACGGACCGAAACGCGCTCCGAAACGTGGTACGCGCGATGACCCGGCGCGGCGGGGAGGACGAACGTTGCGTCTGAGGCGGCGAATCTTTCACACGCGCCGTGCATCCCTTTTCGCCCGCGCGCGCGCTCGGCGACCCTCGCGACGCGCGGTCTTCGCGCGCGATGTCACCCGCGTCACGAAAAGCCAACACGGGTCCAAAAAGATTACCGACGCGAGATGTGTGCCGAGAAGCGTGCACGTACACAGAGCCGTATGATCCCTTCCCGAGGAACTTCTGCACCTCGAACCGCTTGAGGAGCTCGCGTTCGGGAGCCATGGCGGCCATGGCGTCGCGCGCGCGCGTGTATGTCGGCGTTCACACCGCAGGTCGCCTCTGCGAGACGAAACAAACAAAGACCCTCGTTGTTTGCCGAAAACATCGGACCGTTATCGGGGCGAGCGTTTTCGTGACTTGAACTGGAACACTTCCAGACACCGCACGACGCGACGCTTGCCATGAGATTTGCGCGCTCGATCGATTTGCCGGGGGCGCCGACCGAAAACTGCTCGATGACGCCTGCTCAGATCTGGCGCGCTCCGCCCTACATAGGTGCGCGCGCGGTGGGACTCCCGGCATGTCCGGCGAAGCGCCGCGTCCGCCAAGCAGCGGCGGCGACCGCCCGCCGCACGTCTTCGAGGCGCCGAAGCCGCGCGCTTCGCTGCTCGGACTGGACAGGCTCGCGAGGGAGAAAAAGATGGAGCGCGAGAGCTCCGAGGGCGGCGCGGCGGCGAAACGCGCGCGTCCGGTGACATCCATGTCCTTCGACGAGGACGACCACGGCGGGGACTCCGGCGACGGTCGCGAGGACGGTCGCGAGGACGGACGCGACCGGTCGGATCGATCGGACCGCACGGGAGGAGCGTTCGCGCGCGCCCCGAAACGGCCCCGGCAAAACTTCCGGGGCTACCGGGTAGAGACCCCCAGCCACCCGGGCGGGATCGACGAGGACGTGCGCCGGGACATAGTCGACCGGCGGCGCGACCGCGGCGACCGTGGCGACCGCGGGATCGCCGCGAGGAGCGACTCGTTCCGCCGGGGGTACCACCGGGACGAAGCGCGTCTGGGGACTCGTCCCCGCGAGCGCGGCGGCGGCGACGTCGCCGGCGCCTCCGGGCGGGACGCCGCGGGCATGGAGGCCATCTTGGCGCGCGCGCGCGGCGGGGACCGATGGCGTGACCGCGCGCACACGCCCGGACGCCAAACGCCCGCGCGCCGAACGGGAGACGCCTCTGTCCGGCGCGACGAGTGGGAAGAGACCCCGGCGCGTGAGACTCCGCGCGCGTCGCCGTGGACGGACCGGTTCGAGCGCGGAGACGACGGCGGCGACGGCGGGTCCTTCCGGGGCAGCCGTCCCGATATGAACAGCGCCCGGGACGGCAGTCACGGGTCGAACTCGATCGACATCGCGGCGACGCCCAGAGGCACGCCTTCCTGGCGCTCGAACGCGTGGATGAGAGGCGGAGGCGCGGGAACGGAGAGATCGGGTCGGGACGAACGATCGAACGCGCCTTCCCGGTCCGACGCTCCTCTCGACGCTTCCTCCGCGGAGCAGATCAAGGATTTGGATCGCGCTTGGTACGACGACGACGAAGGTGGGGGCGGGCACGGCGACGCGTACGTGAACGCGTTCGCGGGATACGACGGCGCGGCGGCGCGGAAAAAGGAAGCCGCGTACCAGAAACGGCTCACCCGACGCGACGGCCGACCGATGACCTTGGCGCAGTCCAAACGCATGGCGTCGATCCACGCCGACCACAACACGTGGGAGGAGAACAGAATGGTGACCTCTGGGGTAGTGCGCGTGCGCGAGGTGGACCTGGACTTCGAGACCGAGGAGGAGCAGAAGGTGATGCTGCTCGTGCACGACACGCGTCCGCCGTTTCTGGAGGGCGAGCACGGGTTGCGCGCGGGAGGGTCGAAAGACGCGAAAGACGCGACGGTGTTGCCGGTGAAGGACCCCACGAGCGACCTGGCGATGATCGCGCGGCGCGGCTCGACGCTGCTGAAGGAGGTGCGGGTGAAGCGCGACGAGAACAAGAGTCGGGATCGGTTCTGGGAGATGAAGGGGACCAAGATGGGCGACGTCACCGGGACGACGCGTCTGGAAAAGGAGGAGGCGGCGAAGCACGCGGAGGAGCAGAGGAAAAAAACGGGGGAAGCCGCTGACGCTCCGTCTTCGTCGCTCCCCGGCAACCAGGCCACGGACGAGAGCGAGATCGCGGCGTTTAAGTCCGGCGCGAAGTTCTCGACGCACATGTCCTCCGAGAAAACAGCGGCGCGCTCGGAGTTTGCGAAGACGAAGACCATGAAGCAGCAGCGGGAGTTCCTCCCCGTGTACGGCTCCCGCGAGGACCTGATGCACGTGATTCGCGAAAACAACGTGGTCGTCGTGGTCGGCGAGACCGGGTCCGGGAAGACCACGCAAATGACCCAGTACATGCACGAGGAGGGCTACAGCACGTTCGGCATGATCGGTTGCACGCAGCCCCGGCGCGTGGCGGCGATGTCCGTGGCGAAGCGGGTCTCCGAGGAGATGGACGTAGAGCTCGGCAAGCAAGTCGGATACGCCATTCGGTTCGAGGACTGCACGTCGGAGGAGACGCTCATCAAGTACATGACCGATGGCGTCTTGCTGCGGGAGACCCTGCGCGAGCCCGACCTAGACTCCTACAGCTGCGTGATCATGGACGAGGCGCACGAGCGCTCGCTGCACACGGACGTTCTGTTCGGGATCCTCAAAAAAGTGGTCGCCCGGCGGCGCGACTTCCGGCTCATCGTCACCTCGGCGACGCTCGACGCCGAGCGCTTCTCGGACTTTTTCGGGTCTGTTCCCGTCTTCAACATCCCGGGGCGCACGTTCCCGGTGGAGACGCTCTACGCGAAGACGCCGGTGGAGGACTACGTGGAGGGTGCCGTGAAGCAGGCGCTCGCCATCCACGTCGCGTATCCCCCGGGAGACATCCTCGTGTTCATGACCGGCCAGGAGGAGATCGAGGCGGTGGCGTATTGCCTCAACGAGCGACTCGAGCAACTCGCCGCCGAGGCGGAGGCGAGCGGATTGAAAAACGGGTGTCCGCCCTTGTCCGTGCTCCCCATCTACTCGCAGCTCCCGAGCGATCTGCAGGCGAAGATTTTCCAGGAAGCCGAGCCTGGTGTCCGTAAGTGCGTGGTGAGCACCAACATCGCGGAGACGTCGCTCACGCTGGACGGCGTGATGTACGTCGTGGACACCGGGTTCTGTAAGCTCTCCGTGTACAACCCGCGCGTGGGCATGAACGCCCTGCAGGTGTTTCCCACGAGCCGCGCGGCGGCGAACCAGCGCAGCGGGCGCGCGGGCCGTACCGGCCCCGGCACGTGCTACCGCCTGTACACGGAGATGGCGTTCAAGCACGAGATGCTGGCGACCACCGTCCCGGAGATCCAAAGGACGAACCTGGGGAACGTCGTGCTTCTGTTGAAGTCGCTCAACGTCGACGATTTGCTGGATTTCGATTTCATGGACCCCCCGCCGCGCGAGAACATCCTCAACTCGATGTACCAGCTCTGGGTGCTCGGCGCGCTCGGGAACGCGGGCGAGCTCACCGCGATGGGCGGCAAGATGGTGGAGTTCCCGGTGGACCCGCCTTTGGCGCAGATGCTCCTCAAGGCTGAAACGCTGGGGTGCTCAAACGAAATACTCACCGTCATCGCGATGCTGTCGGTGCCGCCGGTGTGGTTCCGCCCGAAGGACCGCGAAGAGGAGAGCGACGCGGCGCGCGAGAAGTTTTTCGTGCCCGAGAGCGACCACCTCACGCTGCTCAACGTGTATCAGCAGTGGAAGAACAACGGGTACAGCACGGACTGGTGCAGCAAGCACTTCCTGCAAGGGAAGGGCCTGAAGAAGGCGCGCGAGGTGCGCGCGCAGCTGCTGGACATCATGAAGCAGCAGCGGGTGGAGACGCGCAGCGCCGGCGGCGACTGGGACGTCTGTCGCCGCGCGCTGTGCGGCTCTTACTTCCACCAGGCGGCGAGGCTGAAGGGCGTGGGCGAGTACGTGAACTGCCGCAACGGCATGCCGTGCCACCTGCACCCCTCCTCCTCGCTCTACGGCCTGGGGTACACTCCGGACTACGTGATTTACCACGAGCTCGTGATGACCTCCAAGGAGTACATGCAGTGCGTCTCGGCGGTGGAGCCGCACTGGCTGGCGGACGCCGGGCCGATGTTCTTCTCCGTCAAGGAGAGCCACTCGAGCCTGAAGGAGAGCAAGGCGAGAAGACGCGAGGAGAAGGAGAAGATGGCCCGGGAGGTGGCTGAGAGCGAGGCGAAAAAAAGAGAAGAGGCGCTCAAAAGAGGCGCGCGCGACGCCGCCGACGCCGCGCGGCGGCGAGGGCAGATCGTCACGCCCGGCCGGAGGACCGATTTCGTGTCGCCCCGCGCGTCGGTCGTCGCCGTCTCCGGGGCGGCGAGCCGCGCGGCGGCGCCCGCCGCGAGACCCGACGACGCGGGAGCGCCCGAGGGTGACGCGCCGCCGAAGCCCAAGTTCGTGCGGCCGAGCGTCGTGCGTCGCGGGGACGGGTCGGAGAAGAGAACGCCGCGGCGCGTCGGGTTATAACTAAATACCCATAGCGGTATACGGTGTCTCGTCGCGCGGCGTTGCTTTTCTTTTTTTTCGCGCAAAAAGTCGTCTTCTTTTTTGAAGACCCGGAAGCGACGCGCGCTCGCGCGGCGCCGAGTCTCGCGCCGCGCGCGATCCGCCCGGAACCCTTTCGTACGTATGTACACCCCCCGTATCCGATACGCCCCGACGCACCGACACCCGCGACTGTTTCCGCGCTCGTTCGTCGCGCTGTGACACACTCAGAACCTCTGCTTGGCGTGCGTCATGACCGCCTGCTCGGCGAAGATGCCGACGTTGTCCATTCCGGTGTCCCGCTTCGCCGCGCCCGAGGGTTGCGCGTACGTCTGGTTGGTCGTCCGCCACGCCCTCTGCGCGTCCACGGACCCGTCCGAGAAGGACACCTGCGAGCTGTTCCGGTACTTCTCCACGAAGCCCTTCGGGACCGCGAACCGCGAGCCGAGCGTGTTCTCCACCTGCGCCTTGGGTCGGTTCCGCGGCGCCAGCGGATGGTACGGCACGAGCTTCTTCTCGCCCCCCGAGGTTTCGCCAATCGTGCGCACGTTTTTGTTCGCCACCCCGTTGGTGGTGGCGCCGTCGAAACGCGTCCGGCTGCCGTACGCGTTGGGCGCCTTGTACCCGGTGGGCTTCACCGCGTGCGCGATCGCCACGAGCTCGCCGCCCACGCGCACCAGGCGCGTGCCCGTGCCCAGGGGGCTGAGGACGCCCCGAGACGGAGACGAACGAGGGAACGAGACGACGAGACGGGACGCGGCGGGGGGCGGCGGTGGCGCGGAGCCCCGAACGGGCGGGGGACACGCGACGGGGGAGGGGAGTTGGAGGGACGCGGTCGGTCAGGGTCGTGCCCGGGAACGTTTCCGACTCGGGCTCTCGGGGGAAGGTGGACATCACGTCCCCGGAACGGCGCGCACCCACCGACCCGACGCGGCGGTCGTATCCGTTGTCGTCGTCGCCGTTCGAGGCTTCGTGATGCGGGCGCGTTTTCGCGTTCGAGGGTGGCGTGCCGAGTCGAGGTGGAACGACGAAGACGCGAGGGTTGCGCACGCACCACGGCGCGTTCTTATCATAGCCGTCACTCTTTCCCATGTCGAGCTGCCTTTGGCCTGCCGCGCGGGAACTACTGAACGAACGGAGGGGCAGAGGCGAAGCGAGAGCTCTCATCGTCGAGCGGCCCACTTCCAAAAATGGAAATCGCCTCGAGTCGAAAATGCGAAGGTTCGGGCGTTTCGCTCGGAGAACGTCGGGAGTCTTCCCCCTTCTGACTTCCCGACGCGCGGAGGTGATGCGCTGGTTGGCGAAGCTGTGTGGCGTGCGCGCGCGGCCCCCCGCGCCCGGGGTTTCCCCCGACCCTAACAGCGCTAAGGCGGAGAGCTACGTGACGAGCAACGGCGCGGAGAAGCAGAAGGAGGAGGTGCTCGCGGTGACCGTGACGTCCGTCGAGGACGCTGCGCCGAACGTGAAGCTGGTGTCGGTTCGGGTTCATGCACGCGAAGCTTTCTCCTTCCGACCCGGGCAGTGGGTGGACTTCTACGCCCCCGGGGTGGACAAACCGGGGGGGTACTCCATCGCGTCTTCACCCGGCTCGTTCGCACGCGACGGCACGTTCGCGCTGGCGGTGCGCGCGTCGCGAAGCTCCGCGTGCGGGCACTGGGTGCACGAGCGCTGCAGAGAGGGAGACGAAGCGCGAGTGCGCGTCGGGGGCAAATTTTTCGCATCGCGCGAGGACCTGGCGCACCCACTGCTGCTGGTGGCGGGTGGCATAGGGATCGCGCCGCTGGTGGGAATGCTCCAGACGCTGGTTGAGGAACAGCGCCTGGAGTCTCGGGGCGCGGACGCCACGCGTAAAGACGATACCGCGTCCGCGGAGCTCTCGCCGAGAGCGATCTTGTTGTGCTCGACGAAGGACCCGGCGACCCAGCCGCTGGCGGGGGAGGTTCGCGCCGTCGCGGCGAAGGCGGGCGGCGCGGTTCGGGTGGTGTTCCACCGCACGGACGGAGATCGAGCTGGGGACGCCCTTGACGCTGGAACGGACGAGCCCCACGCGTCCACGACGAAGGGGCGCGTGGACGTGAAGGCGTTGCGCGAGGCGTTACGGGTTCTGCGAGGAGAACGAGGCGGCGACGCGAAAAGGACACAAACAAACGCGAAACCTCCACTTGCGTTTTTGTGCGGGCCGCCGGCGATGTCGGACGCCGCCGAGGCGGCGCTGCTCGAGCTGGGTCTGCCCGCGGAAGACGTCAGGCTCGAGAGGTGGTGGTAGACAGGTCACATGGTGGTAGACAGGTCACAAGCTCGGGTGCGATACCGTGCGATGGTCCGCAAAAAACGCATTCTCACTTTCGAAAGTCGCCGAGACGCCCCGTCGCGCAACCGCGCTTCTCTACAGGAACCCCTCCGTCGCCTGGCTCTGCTGCTGTCTCTGCGCCGCCTCGGCCGCGGCGGCACGGCGCGCGTGTATGTTGGCGCAGTCGGGACAGCGCGGCTTCTGCGGTTTCCGCCCGGAGACGTCCTCCCCCTCAGCCTCAGCCTTCTCGATCTGCCGCATCTCCTCGACCAGCCTCTGCTCGCGCCAGCGGAGCAGGCACGCCGAGTGGTAGCCGTGCAGGCACTCCAGGCACGTCACCGGCGCGTCTGGGTCCGCGGGGAGGCTCGACGCTTCGTCCGAGCCTTCCCCTTCGATCGGGTCCATGGCCTTCGAACACAATGTGCACGTGTTGGGGAACTCGCGCTGGTTCGCGGTGAGCGCCTTGACGGCGTCGCGGAGCGACGCGCGCATCTCCCGGGCGCGGGCGCGCCCGCTCGCGCCGCCCACGCGGTTGTCGTGCGCGTTGGCGAGCTCCAGGAGCAGCCCAATCTCCATCTCGAGGTCCTGCGGTCCCGCCGCGTCCTGGCGCAGGGAAGCCAGCGCCTCCTCGTACCGAGCCACGCCCGCGGCGACGCGCGTCGCCGGAGAAGGCGGGGCGTCTTCGGGCGTCCCCGAACGCCCCGCGGCGGACGCCGACGCTTCGCTCGAATCCGCCGCCTCCACCTTGAGCAGCGCCGCGCCAACGTTAGCGAGCGCGGCCACCTCCGCGCGCCGCGCCTCGGCGAGCGCGCGCTTCGCCGCCGCCGCCGCGCCGAACGCGCGCGCGTGCTCCGGCGAGGTGATCGGCGGCGCGACGCCGCTGGCGGCGGGCGCGCCTTCCGCGTCGTTCCGCGTCCCTCCGGGCGCCACGAACGCCGCGAGCTCGTTTTCGGCGGCAACCAGCATCTGCCTGGCCTCCTCCACCTTGGCTCTGCGCAGCCCGAGGGCCATCTCGGCCGCCTGCGCCGCCGCCGCGCCGTCGCCCATCTTGCCGGCGACGCCGGCGAGGCTCTGGCACACGGACGCCTCGGCGGCGACGTCCCCGGCTTCGCGTGCCACCTGCAGGGCTTGGGCGAACCACTGCTGCGACAGGTCAAACTCGGGGGGCTCCCGGGTGGACGCGAGCGTCCCCAGCGCGACGAACGCGCCGATCGCCGCGCCCGGAGGTAACGGGGGGTCATCTTCCAGTCCTGCCCGCGCGACACCCAGGCAGGCGTCCAAGCACTTCTCCGCCGGTTCCCACGCGCGCATACGGATCATCCCGTGGCCCGCCACCCGCAGCGCCTCGCACTCGACGTCCCGCCCGAGCTTGTGCTGGTCGAAGAGCTCGTGCGCCTCCATGGCGATATCCTGGAGCGCGGAAACAGCCTGGCCGATGGCGCCGCGCCGAAACGCGCCGGTCGCCGCGCCGAGACGCGCGCGCAGGCTCTGGAACCGACGCGCGCCCTCCGCCGCCGCCGCCGCCGCCGCCGCCGCGTCGTCGGGCGCCGCGGGTTCCGGCGCCGTCTTCGCCGCCGCCGCCGCCGCGGGTTCCGGCGCGCGGGCAGCGGCACTCGCGGCGGCGCTCTGCGTGGCCGGCGCGGATGTTCCCGCCGGCGGCACGCAGTCCTTCTTGTGCACGGGTCTGTGCTGCCTCTGGCACTCGCTGGAGCAGTAGTACGTCGCGCGGCACCCGCCGCAGCGCAGGAGCTTCGCGGCGGCGACCGCGCCCTCTTTTTTCTTCGGCTGCGTCGCGCCGCAGTTGGCGCATCGCCTCGCCGCGGCGGGAACCGGTTTCTTCTGGGCAGCCGAAGCTCGCCTCCGCGCCGGCGCGACGTTGTTCTTCTGCGTCTGGGCGCTCGCACCGTCCACGGCGAGCGTCGGCGCCGGCGTGTCCGCGCGCTTGGGCGCCGGCGACTGCTTACGCCGCGCGGCGCGCATGGCAAACACCACGACGGCGGACACCGCGGAGACGGCGAGCATGACCAGAGCCGTGCCGATGGGAGGACCGTCCGCGGAGTCCTGTTTGAGCGCATCCGCCGCCGCCTTCGCGGGCTTCTTCTTCGATGCCTTGGATGCCTTCTTCGCGGTCTCTGAACGCGGAACCGGAACCGCTTCCTCTTCCTCCTGCTCCGCGTACTCCTCCGCTAGGAGCGCGTCCAGCTCTTCGTCGGAGAGATCTTCGAGGTTGTCCTTCTCGGCGTCGTCGCACGCTTCGCGAGCGCGCGTGGACGACATGGTAGTTTGCGTCAACTCTCTCCCGTGAAGCCGCTCAGGCGAGTATAATAAAGGCGTCCACTCGATGTGCCTGAGTGACGCCGCGCCTCGTGCTGTGCGCCGGACGCGTCGCGTAAGATAAAAACCACCAAAACCCTGGGGAAGTTGATGTCTCGGCACTGCCGAAGAATTTTTTGTGTGGCTGAGCGTTTTGCCTGAAGGCAACGCGCCACTCTCCATGTCGCGCGCGTGGGTGGCGCCCGCTGGATGGAACCCCCCGCCGTCGTGCGGGAGGCAGAGAGACATGGCGTCGGATCGATGCCGTGTCTCCTGCAGCCGCAGCTCGCGCCTCGCGCCTCCGCGTGCGGCGCGGTGCGCGCGCGTGAAATCGCGCGCGACGTCGCGGAGCGGCGGCGGCGACGACCTCGCCCGCAGACTCGGGGAGCGCGCGGTTTCCGACCGGAGCGACACGAAACTCGCTCGGGCCCGGGATTTGCACCCCATCCCCAACGATGGCGCGGGTCGCGAGATGTGCTACCGATGTCGCCGGGTACAGAAGCTGTGCGTGTGCGGGATCGTGCGTCGGGTGGTGGGCGACGCGCCGGTGCGAAACAGGCTCGGCATCACCATCCTGCAGGATCGGAAAGAAGCGCTGAAGCGTCCGTTCGGCTCCGCCGTCGTGTGCGAGCTGGCGCTCGAGAACTGCACCAGCGTGTGGTACGACACGAAGGTTCCCGAGACCGTCCCTTTCCCCGAGCATCTGGCGAAAACGCGGGGTCTCGGGGTGCTCTTCCCGGGACCGGGCGCGCGCCGGCTGCGCCGCGGCGCGCGCGGCGACGCGAAGGATGGCGAACGAAGCGACGCCCCCGACGACGACGACGACGCGTCGGCGCCGACGCACCTGATCGTGATCGACACGACCTGGCACCGCGCGCGCCGCATGTACGCGCGCATTCCTTGGATCAGGGAACTCCCCGCGTACGTGCTGGGGGAAAGCACGCCCCTGATCCGATCAGGGGACGCCTCCTTCGACGAGCGCGGAGAGGCGCGCGGGGGTCGGGACGACGATTCTTTTTCCTCCGCGACGGACGCGTCGGAGATGGCGAACGACGACGGAGACCGCCGAGCTCCCGTCCGGGTCGAGTCCGGGTACCGCATCCGCAAGCAGCCCAAGCCCGGATTCCTGTCCACCGCGGAGTGCGTCGCCGCGGCGTTGCGAGAGGGCGAGCCGGATGACGAAGAGGCGGCCGAAGGGGGCGATTCGTCCGGCGCCGGGCGAGGCGCGCTCGCCGCCTCGGCGGTGGAAACGTGTTTCGACGCCATGATCGACGCGCAGGTTCGATCCTTCGCTGACCGGAAACACGTGCGGTACCGCTCGAGGAAAGCCGAGCGCGCCGCGAAGGAAGCCGCGGCGGGGGCGCGCGTGTGAGACAGGGCGTGTGAGAGGCCGCATCTGCGAGCGCGGCGAGGGCGTGAAACGAGGACGCAGCTGCGAAGAAGTATGAGCCGCCGGCCACTTGCGTAAAACTGCGCAATCTCGATCTGTCGTGACTCGACATTCGAAACTTTCCCTCGTTCACGACACCCAAGGAAATCGTCGAGACCAGACCCGATGGCGCTCTGCCCCCCCGGCGCGGCGCCCCTGCGCGTCCAGGCGGCGGCGGCGGTGTCTCTGCTGGCCGAGGGCGTACTCCCCGAGGATGTGGGCGCCGCCGCGGGCCTGGTGAACCCCGCCGGGGGCGAGTACACGCCCGGCGCGCTCGCGGATCTGGCGGATGCCATTCGGCGGGCGGCGGTGTCGGCGGCGGCCGCGCTCGACCGGGACGGCGCGTCGGCGGCGTGGGCTGAGGCGACGAAGCCTGAGGGCGACGAAGCGGTGGACTACCGCGACTCCGAGAACGCCCCGTGGTGGGACCCGGAGGCGCTCGCGGCTTTGCTGTGCGCGACGCGCGGAGCTCGGGACGGCGCGCCCGGCGCGCTGCGCGCCTCGGACCAGGCGGTGATGGTGCGTCGCCTGGTGGACGCCCGCGGCTGGTCGCCGCGGGACGTCGGCGACCTGGTGTGGTGCATCCACACCGCGCAGCACACGGACACGCGCTCGTTCTCGTCGCGCGCGGGCGCGCTCGAGGCGCGCGCGCACGTCGTGACCATGGCCCGCGTGGAAGAGCTCGCGGACCTCGCGCTGGAGCTCTGCGGCGACGGCGGCGCCGCCAGCGCGTCCGCGCCGGCGCGCGCGCCGACGCCGACGGCGGCGCTGTCGGCGTCGGCGGCGGATATTAATACAGAGACGGCGGGCGATCACGGTCACGAGTGGTCGCGCGCGCGGGCGAGCGCGTTGTTCCCGCGCGCGTTGCCGGCGACGGACTGGGACGCCGGGACCGGGCTGGCCGGGCTGAGCGCCGTCGAGGGGTGCGCGCTCCTCGCCGCCGCGCTCGCCGCGGGCGGGACCGCCGGGAGCGCCGGCGACGTCGGCGAAACGCGCGGCGACGTTCCGGTTTTTCCTGGAGACCGAGAGCGCTTCGACGACGACGGGCTGTTTTCCCTAGTGGCGGGCGCTCGGGCCGAGTACCCGCGGCTCACGAGCGACCCGACGGAGGGAGTCGACCGAGACTCGCGCGCGCGTCGGGAGAAGGGGTGGCCGGTGAGCGACGTCGCCGCCGCTTTGCGCGGCGTTCTGGACGAGCCCAGCGCGGCGGAAACGGAGACTGGAACCCTATACGCGGGAGGCGACGGCGCCGGGGGCGTGCTGGACGAAGCGCGCGAGGCGTTCGACGAGCGAGGCGCGCCGATGAGCAAGACGTCGTCTGCGCGCGCGGAATCGCGCGACGTGTCGCGCGGCGCCGCGCCCGACTCGGCGGACTCGTCGTCTGACTCGCCGTCTGACTCGTCGTCTGACTCGTCGTCTGACTCGTCGTCCGACGACTCCGACTCCTCAGCCGACTCTCGCGTCGACGCGCGCGAGAAGCGCGCGCGCTCGGCGGCGTGCTCGCAAAACGCTCCTGGGGGGCGAAGCGAACAGCAACGTCGTGGGGACGGTCAACGCGCGCAGTCGCCGCGGCGTCGCCGGCCGCGGCGGCGGCGGCGTGGCGCGCGCCTCGGTCCCTGAGGTGGGACCCGCCGCGGCGCGCGGGGCGCGCGCGCCGGGGGGCGGGTGGGACGCCGCCTCCGCGGCCCGGCTGGC
>MDSV01020105.1_pt1 | contig 13132 bp, 12 predicted proteins | sample 810851 | NCBI WGS metagenome assembly MDSV01 (sample SAMN05326640, study PRJNA326480) | marine metagenome | isolation source: seawater | place: Atlantic Ocean: North East | collected 2012 | reverse complement strand
AGGGGTCTCTCGAACTGCATCAGACGCAGAATTAAAAAAAGCTTTTAAAAAATTAGCAATGAAATATCATCCAGATAGAAACCCGGATGATCCCTCAGCAAACGCAAAATTCAAAGAAGCTGCAGAGGCCTATGAAATACTTTCCGATTCAGAAAAAAAGTCAGCTTATGATCAATTTGGTCATGCCGGTGTCCAGGGTATGGGAGGTGGTCAAGGTGGCGGGTTCCAGGATTTTAATTTTGGGGACATATTTGGGGATATATTTGGAGATGTTTTTGGAGGTCGCAGCTCTTCAGGAAGAACAGCTAGGGGTCAAGATCTCCAATACAACATAGAACTCTCTCTTAAAGAAGCAATTCTGGGAGTTAAAAAGACAATTAAAATACCTATAGATAAATCATGTAGTGATTGCTCAGGATCTGGCGCTAAACCAGGCTCATCCCCCGTTACTTGCGGTCAATGTAATGGCGCGGGTCAGGTGAGAATGCAGCAAGGATTCTTTTCTGTTCAACAGCCTTGTAATGCATGCAGAGGAGAGGGGAGAATTATCAAGGATCACTGTAATTCCTGTAGAGGAGCTGGGGTAATAAAAGAGACTAAGTCATTATCTGTAAGCATTCCTTCTGGTGTTGACAATGGAGACAAAGTTCGGCTTTCTGGAGAAGGGAGTGCTGCAAGAGGAGGCCATACCGGTGATCTTTATGTAGCTATTCAAGTTTCCCCGAATGAAATCTTTGAAAGAGAAGGGAGAGATCTTTACTTTGAAGCCCCCATCCCTTTTGAAATAGCGGTTTTGGGTGGAACGATTAATGTTCCTGGGCTGGAATCAAAAATTGCACTAAAAATTCCAGCATACACTCAAACAGGTAAAATTTTTAGAATTAAAGGGAAAGGTGCTGCCTCAGTTCGAGATTCTAGAAGAGGCGATCTTTTATGTAGAGTAGTAGTTGAAACTCCTGTAAATCTTTCGAAGGCACAAATAAAGATTTTTGAAGAATTTGCTAAATCAACAGCTGGAGATGAGCATCATCCAATAAAGCAGTCTTTCAATAACGCCTCGGATCAATTTCATAATAAATAGAAAATTGCACATATTAATCAACGGCTTTAACGGAAATATGGGCCAGGCAATTCAGGCTCAATGTAAAAAATCGACAGATATTCAGGTAAGTGATTTTCAAGCAAAAGAGTTTGACTCGAATAGCGTATCTGCATTAATAGATTTTTCTTCACCAGATGGGTTCAATATTGCTTTAGAGTTTTGTATAAAAAATAAGGTTCCTTTAATATCAGGAACAACAGGACTGAGTGACAAACATCTAGAAGGCCTATCAGTTGCAAAAAAAGTTATCCCGATATTAATTGCATCAAATATGTCAATTGGTATTACGAATTTAAAAAGTTCAATAGAGAAGTATCTAGTCACAATAAACACATCAGTTAAGTGTAAAATTGTTGAAATTCATCATACAAAGAAAAAAGATGCTCCATCTGGCACGACATTAGAAATTGTAAAATTTCTAGAAATTAATCATTCAAACAAAATAGACGGCTCGATAGATGTTAAGTCTTATAGAATTGGGAATATCTTTGGAATTCATAGAATTGAGTTTAAAAGTGAGGAGGGAACTACAAATTTTCAGCACATTGCAAGCAGTAGAGATGTTTTTGCAAAAGGAGCTTTACAGGCAGCAAGATCAATCAATTCAATGGAAATCGGAGAATATAGCTTTGCTGACTTCTTAGATAAAAAGCTTTAATGTCTGTAAACTTTTCTATAAAATACACAAAATTTTAATCCCGAAGGTACCAAAAAGATTATTGCTGGGGTGCTCATAAAATTTGAGTCAGCGATATGAGGTACTGAAGAATAACCCCGGAGGTAATTGTGAGTATTGTTTCTATAAAAGACCTGTTGAGTGCAGGAGTTCATTTTGGTCATCAACAACGATTTTGGAATCCTAAAATGGAATCCTTTATCTATGATACTAGAAAAAAAATTAGCATCATTGATCTTGAGATGACTCAGGATTGCTTAAGTGCTGCTGCGTCTAAAGCTGAAGAGATTTGCTCAAAGGGCAATAGAATATTATTTGTTGGTACAAAACGCTCAGCTTCTAAAACCATTAAAGAATCTGCCTCTGCGATCGGTTTGCCATATATTGATAAAAGATGGCTAGGCGGCACTTTAACTAACTGGAAAACAATAAGAGGCTCAATAAGAAGACTGTTGGACATCGAGGAGCTTCAGTCATCCGGAAGAATTAATAAACTCTCTAAAAAAGAGGCCGTGGATATTACAAAAGAGTATGAAAAGTTAGATGCAAGCGTTGGTGGAATCAAGGATATGAAAGGTCTGCCAGATGCATTATTTGTCGTGGATGTTGCTTATGAAAAAATAGCAGTTACGGAAGCAAAGAAAATGGGCATTCCAATTATTGCTTTGGTTGACACTAATTCAAACCCAGAGGGCATTGATCATATTATTCCAGGAAATGATGACGCTATTAGATCAATTCGATTGATAACAAAAGTAATTAGTGATGCTTGTGCTAGAGGTCTTGCATCCTCAAAAGGTGGAGCGGTAAATATACAATCCGATGATGAGGCTCCGCCAATTAAAATTAAAAAAGCTTCTGTAACGTCTGGAAAAGCGCTAAACCTTGTTGAAGAAGCTGAGTTGAGCGAGCCAGAAGAGGTTTTGTCAACTGATGCAGAAGAGTCTAGTGATGATGCTAACAAGAATGCTGTTAATTTAAATAATGAATCAGCAGATCAAACCTCTGAATTTCCTCAAGATGATTCAAGTAAATCTGAAGATATGGATGAAGATTCTAAGGAAGAAAAATGAGTATTTCAGCAAGCCAAGTGAAAGAGTTAAGAGAAATGTCAGGCGTAGGCATGATGGAATGTAAAAAGGCATTAGTAGAAACTGATGGTGATTTGCAAAAAGCTTTAGATCTTCTAAGGGCAAATAGCTCACTTAAAGCTGAGAAAAAAGCCTCTAGGGTTGCAGCTGATGGTGCTGTAAAGATAGCAGATAATTCTGCATACACTAGTCTTGTAGAAATTAACTCAGAAACAGATTTTGCAGCTAAAGACTCCCAGTTCAAAGATTTTGCAATTGAGGTTGCCAATTACCTATCTAATAATCAAGTAAATGATATAAATGATTTAAGTGCAGAATTTGAAGGTAAAAGACAATCCCTTATTCAATCAATTGGAGAGAATATCCAGCTAAGAAGATTAGTATCACTTGAGGTTCCACCTAATGGCTGTATTGGATCATATGTTCACTCAGACGGAAGACTTGCTGCTATAGTTTCTATTGATACAGATAATGAAGAGTTAGCAAAAGATTTAGCTATGCACGTATCTGCTACTAATCCCAGCTGTCTTAGATCTGAAGATATAGATCCTGAATTACTAGAAAGAGAAAGATCAATATTTTTAGCTCAAGCAAAGGATTCTGGCAAAGATGCATCTATTATGGAAAAAATGGTGGAAGGCAAGCTAAAGAGATTTTTGTCAGAAGTAACTTTGCTATCTCAGGGCTTTGTCAAAGATCCAGATCAAACAATTGAAGAGTTATTAAATGATAATAATGCGTCAATTATATCTTTTGCACGATTTAAAGTTGGCGAGGGCATTGAAGTAGAGGTTAAAGATTTTGCAGCAGAGGTGGCTGAACAGCTTCAACAATGACATCTCTTAATTATAAACGCCTTCTTGTAAAATTTAGTGGTGAAGCTGTTGCTGGAGATGATGATCAAGGCATAGATCCAAAAATATTAGATCGAATGGCCAAATCTGTTAAAGATTGTAAAGAGCTTGGAGCTCAAATTGGAATCGTAATAGGCGGAGGAAACCTTTTTAGAGGTGAGAAGCTAAGCAAAGCAGGTATGGATAGGGTTGCAGGAGATCATATGGGTATGCTGGCAACAGTTATGAACGGGATTGCTTTAAGAGATGCCTTAGAACGAGCTGGCGTTAAAACTAGAGTGATGTCAGCCATATCAATGTCTGGCGTTGCAGAGCATTATGATAGACGTCTAGCAATACAACTTTTAGCCAATAATTTTGTTGTAATTTTTACTGCTGGAACCGGCAACCCATTTTTTACGACTGATACTGCAGGATGTTTAAGAGCAATAGAAACTCAAGCAGACCTTATGCTTAAGGCAACTAGAGTTGATGGAGTGTATTCAGCTGATCCCGAAAAAGATAAAAATGCTATTTTTTATCCTTCACTTTCTTTTGATGATGCAATTCAGAAAAATCTAAAGATCATGGATGCGACAGCTTTAACTCTAGCACGGGATCATAGTTTGCCATTAAAAGTTTTTAACTTAAATCAAGACGATGCCCTAAAAAGAATTGCTTGCGGAGAGGAAATTGGAACATTAATATCATAGTTATGAACGAAATTATTGACCAAATCAAACCTAAGATGCAGAAAGCTATTGACTCTCTATCTCATGAGTTTAATAAAATTAGAACCGGAAGAGCTAATCCTAGTATTCTTGATTCAGTAAAAATTGACTATTATGGAAATCCGACTCCTATTAATCAGGCAGCAAATATCTCAGTAGAAGAAGGAAGAACTCTGGCTATCTCTCCATGGGATAAATCTCTTATAGCTGAGATAGAAAAAGCAATCATGGCGTCTGACTTGGGTTTAAATCCAAGTACGAGTGGAAATTTAATTAGACTGACAATGCCAGCTTTAACTGAAGAGACTCGTCAAGAGTATATTAAGCAAGCAAGAAATGAGGCAGAAAATTCTAGAATCTCTATAAGAAATACTCGCAGAGATGCAAATAATGAAGCAAAAGATAAGCAAAAAGCTGGAGATTTTTCGGAGGATGATCTTAAAAGAATTGAAACTTTGGTTCAAAAAGAAACCGATCACTTTATTGGGCTTGTCGATGAAGAGCTTAAACAAAAAGAAGAAGATCTAATAGAGATTTAGTTATTCCATATCAAGCCATAATGGCAGAAAGTAAAAACCCAACACTCAACCTTCCAGGAATAAATGCCGCAATTATTATGGATGGTAATGGAAGATGGGCAAAAAAAAATTCTTTAAATGTAACCTCAGGTCATGAAAAAGGTGTTGATGTTGTAAGAAAAATTGTTGAGTCTGCTACAAAAGCTAAATTAGAATCTCTAAGTTTATATGCATTCAGCACTGAAAACTGGTCACGTCCCAAAAAAGAAATTTTAGGAATAAAGAAACTTATTATCAAAGCAATTGATTCCCAAGTGCCTGAATTAATTCAGCAAGAGGTAAGATTAAATTTTTTTGGAGATTATTCTTCTTTTGGAGAAACAGTCGTTGATGCCATATTAGAAGCAGAGAGATCTACTGCATTTACAGATCCTGCGCTTAAATTAAATATTGCACTCGGTTATGGAGGTCGTGCAGATATTATTCAAGCAACAAAACTAATAGCTCATGAAATTAAATTAGACAAGCTCTCATTAGATGAGGTCTCAGATGAAACTATTTTTAAATATTTAAAAGCTCCAATTCATGATTTAGATTTACTTATTAGAACTGGCGGCGATCAAAGAATTAGTAATTTTTTGTTATATCACCTGGCTTATTCTGAGATCCAATTTACTGAGACACTTTGGCCAGATTTTACAGAAAAGGAATTTTTAAAATGCTTAGAAGCATTTTCAAATACGGAGAGGCGTTTTGGTAAAAGAAGTATATAGAAATATTATGCAAAGATTGCCTGCCGCATTGATCTTAGCTACCTGTTTATTTGGAATTCTTTACTTGCAAAATATTTTTCTTATTCTTAGCATCATCTTAGTAATTGGATTGCTTCTTGTTAAAGAATGGTTAACGCTTTCTGATTCAAAAATAGATTTAAAACAAATAATCTTTTTTGTGACTCTAATTATATTACCTATTTACTTTACTGAAAGCTTCCTTGATTTATTTCTTGCAATAATCTCAATATTTTGGATTGCATATAGTGTTTGTTTGATGTTAAAGATAACTCCTCCAAACATCAGCTTTCAAAATAACTATTTGGGAGCTTTTCTAGTCATGGGTTTTTTGTATGGCCTAATCCATTTAATTGTATTTTCAGAATTCATTAGCATTAATAAATATTTTGTACTTTTTGTAATTTTATTTAATACCATATTAGCTGATGTAGGAGCCTATCTTGTTGGAAGCAGTGTTGGTAAGACTCCCTTATTTCCAGAAATTAGTCCAAATAAAACTATTGAGGGTTTTTTGGGTGGAGTTGGATTTGTCATAATATTTTTATCAATAAATTATTTATATAATTTTATCTCATTGGATCTGTTTATAGCTGCCTTGTTAAGTTTACCTTTCGCATTTATTGGAGACTATTTTGAAAGTCAGCTAAAAAGAGATAAATCAATCAAAGACAGTGGATCATTAATTCCTGGTCATGGTGGTATTTGGGATCGTTTAGATTCACATATTGCCGTAGTGCCAATTTTTATATTTTTAATAAATTTAATGACATGAAGAATATTGTACTTTTAGGAGCTACTGGCAGCATAGGAAAAAGCTGTCTTAATGTAATTAGGCAAAATAAAGAGCACTTCCATTTATTTGGTATTGGATTTGGGGGTAACTTAGATAAAGCTCAAGAGATTGCGCAAGAATTTAATCCAGACCATATTTTTGTTGCTAAATCTGAAACTGATAAATCACATAATTTTTGGCAAGCGCATTCGAGGACTTTAAGTAGTGAAGAAGAATTACAAGGACTTATTCAAGATTCAAGTGTAGATATAGTAATTTCAGCAATTTCAGGATTTGCTGGATTGAAAGCAAGTTATTTTGCCATCGAGGCTGGGAAAACAATTCTTATTGCAAACAAAGAAAGTATTGTAGCGGCTGGTGATATTTTAATGCCACTTGCAGAGACGAAAAACTCAGAAATTATTCCTTTAGATAGTGAGCATAATGCTTTATATCAATGTTTTCCTCGTGAAAGAAATCTTAGTGAAGTTTCTAAAATACTGATCACTGCTTCAGGAGGCCCTTTTAGAGAAAAAACTTTGAAAGATTTGCAGGGAGTATCCTTAAATCAGGCATTGAAGCATCCCACATGGAGCATGGGAGCTAAAATTACAATTGATTCAGCAACTCTTGTAAATAAATGCTTAGAGCTAATTGAAGCACATTATCTTTTTAACATTCCAGAATCTCAAATTGAAATTGTTGTTCATCCTCAAAGTATTATCCATTCTATGATTACATTTATTGATGGATCAACCATTGCCCAGATGAGTAATCCTAGCATGGAAGTTCCGATCTCTAATGCATTGGGAATGGGGAAAAGACTTCCAATAAATTTTAAAGAGATTGATTTTACTAACTTAAATTTATCATTTGAAACAATTGCAAGTGACAGAGAAAAAATTTTTGATATGGCAAGAGAAGTATGTAATAAGAAAGGAAATCTAGGAGTTATTTTCAATGCCTCGAATGAGATAGCGGTAGAAGCATTTATAAATAAAAATATTGATTTCATTGATATTTATGAGGTTATTCGTAGAACTTTTGATTGTTTTTCATGTTCTAAGGTAAGCACAATAGATGAAATTTTTGAATATGATAAAGAAGCACGCATTCAAGCAGAGAAGGTGATAAAATCCTTACACTAAATTTTTCAATATCATGATTTATCTTATTTCAGCAATAGTATTATTAGGCGTCCTAATTGCTATTCACGAATTTGGACATTTTATTGTTGGAAGGATGTGTAATATTCATATCTATCGTTTCTCGATAGGTATGGGACCAGTGATCTATAAAAAATTGGATCAGAATGGAACTGAATTTGCTCTTTCCGCTTTCCCATTGGGAGGATATGTTGCTTTTCATACTGAGAAATCAACAGAAGCCGAATTAGATCTTTCGCAGCCATTAACTCCTGAACAAAAAAGAAATACCTTTGAAAGTAAACCAAGATGGCAAAGAGCACTTGTAATGCTTGCAGGACCAGTCGCAAATTTTATTCTTGCTATCGGGATTTTATCTATAATTTTTGTCAATTCTGTTGAGCGTCAATTTATTCCCGAAGTATCTTCAGTATCTTCAGAATACCTGCAAAATAATTCTGCTCTTAAAATAGGAGATACCTTGATTGCAATTAATGAAAAAAAAGTTTCTAGTCTTCAAGACATTAGATTAGAGCTTCTTTCCTTATCAGGCACAAATGGAAAAATACATTTTACTTTTCTAAGCGGTCAGCAATCACTTGAATATGAAGTTTCAGTTCCTGTAAACAATTATCTTTCAGATCCAAATGAACAAAATGCACCAGAAAATTTTATGGGCTTTTCATTGTCAATGAAACTTCAACCTACAGTGGGCGTTATTGCTAAAGAAAGTAATGCTGCCAAAAGTGAATTGAAAGTTAATGATCGAATTCTTGCTGCCAATAATCAACCAATTAAATCCTTTGAAGATTTGAGATTATTACTTAAGGACTATCAAGGATCTGATATTAATTTTAAGGTTCAAAGAGATGGGCAGACCTTGTATTTTGATGTGCCACTTAGTAATAGAAAAAATGCTGAAGGGAATGAAGAAAAATATATTGGAATCATACCGGGATTAAAAAGGTCATTTTTTGCTTCACTTGCAAAAGGAACATACGAAACATATAACTTGAGCATTAAAACCCTAACTTTTGTTGGCAAGATGATTACCAGAGATTTAGGTACGCAAAATCTCAGTGGCCCAATTGGAATTGTGCAGATGGCAGGCGATACAGCTAAAGCTGGCTTTATGCCATTTTTATATCTTATGGCTCTATTAAGCATTAGTTTAGGTGTCTTGAATCTGCTTCCAATTCCAGTCTTAGATGGCGGTCAATTGGTGATGCTTGGAATCGAAGCAGTACGTGGATCACCAATGCCTGAAAAAATGGAAAATTTTTTTTACATGTCCGGTTGGATCGCAGTTGGGTTTCTTATGATCTTTGCTGTATTTAATGATATCTCAAAATTTCTATAGAATCTTTGATGAAAAATTTAGTACTCTATTTTCTTGCTCTCATATCACTTTCAGCTTCAGCATTTGAAGAATTCCTTATTACAGATATCAGAATAATAGGTTTACAACGTGTTTCTATTGGAAGTATTTTTACCGCAATCCCTGTAAGTGTTGGTGACAAAATGAGTCAGGCAAAAGTTAGGGAAATTTCAAAGGCTTTATTTGCTACAGCTCAATTTAATGATATTCGAATCGCCAAAGATGGAAATGCATTAATTATTAGCTTGCTTGAGAGACCATCAATATCCTCTATTGAGTTAGAGGGCAATAAGGCGCTGAAATCGGAAGACTTGCTAAAAGGTTTAGAGGGTGCTGGTATTGCCGAAGGTCAGGTTTATAAGCGTTCAACTTTAAATGGAATGAAAAGTGAATTAGTGCGTCAATATTCATCCCAGGGAAGATATGGCGCAAGCGTTAATATTGAAACTGAGGATAGGCCAAGAAATACACTAGCTTTAAAAATTATTATTGATGAGGGTAAAAGCGCAAAAATTAAAAAAGTCAATATTATTGGAAATAATTTATTTACTGATGAAGAGCTTATGACTGGTTTTGAGCTAAAGGAAGGTAAATGGTATGCATTTTTATCAAATAAGGATAAATACTCTAAAGAAAAGCTTGAGGGAGACATAGAGAACTTAGAGTCATTTTATCTTGATAGAGGTTATTTAAAATTTTCTATTGAATCTTCTCAGGTTTCGGTTTCAAAAAATAAGGAAGATGTATTTATTACTTTAAGTATCTCAGAGGGCCAGCAATACAAAATAGATGATGTAAGTGTAATTGGTAACATGCCTTTGGATGAAGCGCTCTACAACCCAATAGTACAAAGCCAAAAGGACAAAATCTACTCGCAAGCTCAAATTACCCAAATTGAGGAATATTTTGTAAATCTTTTAGGTAATGAGGGATATACTTTTGCAGAAGTCTCTGGAAATCCTGAAATTAATGAGGAAAATAAGACTGTATCACTTTTATTTTTAGTTCAACCAGGAAATAGAACATACGCAAGAAAAATACTTTTTGCCGGAAATTACTTGACTAACGATGAGGTTTTAAGAAGAGAAATGCGTCAATTTGAAGGAGCATGGGCCTCAGATAATTTAATTGAAGGGTCTAAGGTTCGCCTTGAAAGACTTGGTTTTTTCAAAGAAGTAAATGTTGAAACAATCCCAGTACCAGGAACTGAAGACCAAGTAGATATTGAATTTACAGTTGAAGAAGAAAGTACATCTTCTGTAGGAGGATCTATAGGATATAGTGATTTTGGAATGAATATCGGATTGAATCTTTCTGACAATAATTATCTTGGCTCTGGTAATAGATTTGTTTTTGGAATAAATAAAAGTATCTATCAAGAATCTTATAACATTTCATTTTTTGATCCTTATTTCACCATGGATGGAGTTAGTAGAGGCTATAGTATTTATTTTAGAGAGACAGATTATGGTGAATACAATATTGCAAATTATTTAACAAATTCTCAGGGACTTGGAGTTCAATTTGGATATCCAATAAGTGATACACAAAGAATTGGCTTAAATATAAATTTTGATAATACAGATATTGATTCCGGCTCTTTACCATCAAGAGAGATTGCTGATTTTTTATCCTCTGAGGGTACAGTTTTTGATGTTTTAAAGGCACAAGCGGTTTGGTCAAGAGTCACTCTTAATAGAGGCATGTTTCCAACTTATGGATCATCTACTGACGTCATGCTTCAGGCTACGATTCCTGGAAGTGACTTAACTTATTATAAAACTAATTTTAGGCAAAAATTATACAGACCTCTTGGATTTTACAATCTTGTTTTTGGATTTAATGGCGAGCTTGGATATATAGGAGCATACGGTGATACCAAGAAAACACCATTTTTTGAAAATTTTTATTCAGGCGGCCCAAGATCTATTAGAGGTTTTGAATCTAACACTCTTGGGCCGAGAGTGACACCATCCCCATGCTATAACTTTGATCCTGTTACGGAAGAGTGCCCATTAATTGTTGATTCAGATTTTGATGGAACTCCTGATTCAATTGCTCAAAACCCATATCTTTATCAGCAAAGGAGAGATCCAATTGGTGGCAATCTTCTGATTGAAGGCAGTCTTCAATTAATCTTTAAACTTCCAATGATTGAGGATCAAAGATCTATGCGATCAGCATTCTTTTTAGACTTTGGAAACGTTTTTTCTACTGATTGTCAGGATTATCAGATTAATTGTTTTGAGCCATCAGCAGACGAACTGCGTTATTCCATTGGAGTGGGAGTTACTTGGATTACTGGCTTTGGACCAATGAGTTTTAGCTTTTCGCAACCATTTAATGATGGAATCTACGATAGAACAGAAGAATTTCAGTTTACCATCGGAACAGTATTTTAACTCTCTAGGTAGTGTTTTTTATCGTAATTACTATAGAATATAACAACTATTTATGGGGTTAAAAATGAAAAAACTACTATTTGTACCTTATTTTCTTGCATCATTACTTGTGGCTATTCCTGCATTGGCTATGGAAGGTGTTGGCGTTATTAATATGAGAGATGCTGTCTTGGGAACTCAAGTTGCTCAGGATGTCCTAAAGGCTTTGTCTGAAGAAACTGATTATGCTGCCGATATTGAAAAGGCAACTCTTCTTCAAACTGAAAGACAAACTTTAGCTGAAAAATTGCAAAAAGATGGAGAAACTCTTGCTCAAGAAGAAATAGTAGATATTCAAAGAGATATTCAAGAAAAAGGTCAGGAAATTGAATTTATCATTGGCAAGGTTCAAGCTAAGCAAAATCAAACGATTGAAAAGATCTTTGCAGATATCAATCCTACTCTTCAAAAAATTCTTTCAGAGCTAATAGCAGCTAAAGAAGTTAAACTTCTTCTTTCACAAGAAAATGTTCTTTTTTCAGATCCCGCTCTTGTTTTGACTGATGATGTAACTTCATTGCTAGATGTTGCCTTAGCTGAAGGTCAAAACGAATAATTAATTTGTCAGGGCAATCTTATAGCCTTAATGAGTTAGCTAAGGAAGTTAATGGAAAGGTAATTGGAGATTGTAGCCTCCAGATCTTTGGAATTTGCACAATTCAAAATTCTTCTTCAGGTTCCATTACCTTTTTGGCAAATCCGAAGTATAAGAAATATCTTGATGATACTTCTGCATCTGCGATTATTGTTAGTCCAGAATTCAAAGATAAAATTACAGCAGGAATTGTAGTTAATGATCCATATTTAGCATATGCAAAGATCTCTTCTTTGTATCAAAAATATTCAAATCCCTATGACTCAAAACAGTCTAACTATTTTATTCATGAAAGCTCTGATGTTCATGAATCAGTTATTATTGGACCAAATGTATTTATTGGTCCTGACTGTAAGATTGGACAAAACTCTATCATTCATGCAAATACTTCATTGGTAATGAATGTTGAGATTGGGAAAAACTCAGTTGTACACTTTAACTCAGTGTTAGGCTCAGATGGTTTTGGTTATGCGCCTCATAAAAATGGATACACTAAGATTGAGCAGCTTGGAAAATTAATTGTTGGTGATAATGTTGAAATTGGAGCTGGATGTACCATAGATAGAGGGGCAATTGAAAATACTATAATTCATAATGGCGTAAAGTTAGATAATCTTGTTCATATTGCGCACAATGTAATTGTTGGAGAGAACTCTGCAATTGCAGCTTCTTGTGCTATAGCTGGATCAACGATAATAGGAAAAAACCTCCAAATGGGTGGCCTATCTGGCATCTTAGGGCACTTAGAGATAGCTGATGATGTCTTAATTGGCGCCCATACTCTTATTACCAAGAGCATTAATGAGTCTGGAAATTATATCGGTATAATGCCAGCACAAGAACACAAAGATTGGGCAAAATCCTCAGTTTTTATAAAGAGACGGATTTCAAAATGAGCTTTGAATTTTCAGATATCCTTAAGCATTTACCTCACAGACACCCATTTTTGTTTGTCGATAAGATAGTATCTGTTGTGCTAGGTGAAACAATTCATGCTCAAAAAAATGTCTCAATAAATGAAGATTTTTTTAATGGACATTTTCCTAATAAAGCAGT
>MDSV01240079.1_pt1 | contig 13134 bp, 10 predicted proteins | sample 810851 | NCBI WGS metagenome assembly MDSV01 (sample SAMN05326640, study PRJNA326480) | marine metagenome | isolation source: seawater | place: Atlantic Ocean: North East | collected 2012 | reverse complement strand
TTTTGGTCAAAATCAATTAGATGATATTTTGGACAATCCAGACTATTTAAATAGATAAAAGTATTGAAAAACTTAAGTAATATTTCATTTATTTTTCAACTCCCTCCATCTTTTAATTACTTGCTCTTTATATTCTTCTAAATTTTTTGATGAACAAGCCTCATGTTTATGTTCTTCTCTCCATAAATTATCTCGTATAAGAGTCGGTCATTTCTTTGATTTGATCAGGAATACTATCTTCAGTATAAGAATTACTCAAATAATCCATTCGGTTAGGTTCATCTTTTTTATTGTGGGCTAATTTTACCCATAAATCAGAAACCTTATCCTCTAAAAAATTTAATCTATCTCTGACAACAGAAGTTCGAGCCGATATAGCAAATAAAAATATAAGAACTATCCAATCAAATATTCTTATTCCCCAAGAAACTCAATACCAAGAAAGTTCATTACATTTTTATATTATTTTAATTAATAAAAGTTGCACTGGATTTTTCATTCAAAAATTGTCGTAATCTGGTCGCAATTATAGATGTTATTTATCATAGTTATGATTTTTAAATAAAAAAATGCATTGAAAGACCTTTGAAATAATGTACAAAAAACCTTGCGTTTACTGACCTTTTGGACGAAAAAAGGGAAAACACGAACATGGCCTCGTGCTGGAATGGTAGACAGTCTGGACTTAAAATCCAGTGGGATTTACTCCCGTGGCGGTTCGAGTCCGCCCGAGGCTACCAAAATTTACTTTGTTAAGACTATAATTTAACCTTATTTTTTAAATACCAAGCAATGAATTTTTCCATACCTTCCTCCAAGGAAATTTTAGATTTAAAATTAAAATCCTTTTTTGCTAGTTTAGTATTAGCAGCTGTATATTCTGCGTCTCCATGACTTTTCTTTTTTAAAGAAATTTTAGCTTTTAGATTAAGAGTTTTTTCAATAATTTTTATCATATCAAAAATAGATCTTGGACTCTGATTACCAATGTTATAAGCAGGTTTTAGATTTTTAATTTTATCAAATCTAATTATTAAAGAATAAATACCATCAATAACGTCATCTATGTATGTAAAATCTCTTTTATTTTTTCCATAATTATAAACATTAATAGTTTTTTTTTTAAGGATTGAGTCTACAAAGGAATAATATGCCATATCTGGTCTACCAAAAGGACCATAGACTGAAAAAAAACGCAAACCAACACTTTTAATATTTAACAAACTACTAAAATAATTATCAAAAATTTCATTAGTGTATTTAGTAAGTCCATAAAAATTATTAAAATTAGTTATCTTATCATTTTCAGAAAACCTTTTTTTATTTGAAACTGAATAAATAGAACTTGAAGATGCATAAATTAATTTTTTAACATTTAAAAGCTTAACTAAATCATAAATGTAAAAATTATCTGTTATATTTGTTAAATAGGGATGAGGATCACTAATAGAACCTGATACACCAGGTCTTGCCGCAAGGTGTATCAAAAATTCTATTTTAGTATTTATAACTTTTTTAAAAATATAATTAGTATTAGAAAGATCATTATGAATAAAGATAAAATTTTTAAATTTTTTTAATTGCTTATTTCTTAAAATTTTTAAATTTTTGTCATAATAATTGTTATGGTTATCTAAACCGATGACAGTAAATCCTTTAGTTAATAAAAGTAAAGATAAAGAGTAACCTATAAACCCTGAACTACCAGTTATGAATACTGTTTTCATTTAATTAATCAAATTAAGAAGTTCTTTTTTAATTTCATTATTATCATTCGGATGATTTTCAATAAACTTTTCTATTTTAGAATTTTCAACAAACCTTATATTATTTTCATAAATTATGCCATTTAAGTTATTAATCTTAGTTTTAACAATTTTTTCATAGCTATAATTAAGTTCTTCATAAAGTTTTTCTCCAGGTCTTAAGCCTATAAATTTTTTATCTAATTTATTTAATGATAGATTATTAATAAGTAAGAATTTTTTTGCTAAATCAACAATTTTAATTTGCTCGCCCATATCTAAAACAAATATTCTAAATTTATTTGAAATATCGATTTCTATTGTATTTGCTATAATAACCAATTTGACAGCATCACTTATAGACATGAAAAATCTCTTTATATCAGGATGTGTTACTCTTAATTTTTGATTATATTCTATATTTCTTTTAAATATAGGTATGACTGATCCTGAACTATTAATTACATTTCCAAATCTTAAGATCCTTATATCAAATTCAGGGTTTTCTTTCTTAAAATTTAATAAATAAATTTCAGATACTCTTTTAGTTAATCCCATTATATTATTTGGGTTTACGGCCTTATCAGTTGATATAAAATTAAATTTTTTTAATCCATTTTTAAACGACAGCTTACAAAGATTGATAGTATGAAGAATATTGACCTGTATAGCTATACTTGGAGATGTTTCAACATAAGTGACATGCTTAATAGCAGCTGCATGAAAACAAAAGTCGGGCTTAAATTTTTTTAGAATCCTATCAATTACATCTAAATCTGACAAATTACTTAACTCTAAACTATAATTTTTAAAATTTTTGAATTTGAAATATAAATCTAATTCCATCATTTTTTCTTCATTGATGTCTATGCAAACTAAAAAAATATTTTCTATTTCAGATAGTTTCTTGGTAATTTCTGATCCTATAGACCCACACGACCCAGTAATTAGTACAGTTTTAGAAATGTAATTTGATGAATAATTAGTATAAGAGTCAATTTCCAATTTTGGTATTAAGTTTTCTATGCCAAATTTTCTTTGATCTTTTGTATTGCCTATTCCTCTTAAAATTTCTGAGATATTAATAATTCGAATATTTTCTTTTAAGCATAAATTTGTAATTATCATTAAAGTATTATCATCTACTGTATTGGGGTCAATTAATATATTATTGGTTTTTTTAATCTCTTCTTTAAAAGTTTCAGTTTTAAATCCTGAGACTTTTAAAGATCTTAATTTTTTATTCTGGTAGCTTTTTGAAGTATCAAAGAGATGAATGAAATTGAATAGTTTTAAACTTTCATTTATTTTGATAATATCAATTACATCATCAGATATACCTACAATAATTGATTTTTCTTTATTTTTATTTTCAATTAAAATTTCTTTTAAAAGGTATATAAGACCTTTTTTATATACAAAAATTACTGAAAATGAAATATTGAGCAAAGTGTGTATTAATAAAATACTCCTTGGAATGGTCTCTAATCTATTGATTAAAAAATTCAATAGATAAAAAGTTAATACAGATATAAATGAAAACAGAGTTATTCTTAATAATTCTCTTCTTGATGGGTAATCCCAAATAATTTTATTTAAAGAAAAAATAAAGTAGGTAGACGAAATTGATAATAATAATAATGCAATATTTAAAAATAAAATATTTTTAGTTTGAAAAAAAATATTAAGTTGGTCAAAATAAAATAAAATTGATATTAGGAATGATGAGAAACTAATTATGAAAAAAAATAAGATATATATTATGTTTGGAAACTTCATATGAATTACAATACAATTATAATATTACCTTTATTTACATTATTTTTAATATCTTTTCTAATAGGAAATGCGGCTACTAATCTTGTATCGACTTTATTATTGGCATATTTACTAATCATCTTTTTTAAATCTAAAAATAATATTAAAAATATACTAATAGATAAAATTAACATAAGGATAGGTATTTGTTTTTCTATTTTATCATTATATGTGTTGATAAATTCTCTCTATGCGCTAGAGAGTGTTGACAGCATATTCAGGGCTATTACATTTATAAAAAGTATATTAGTAATATTTTTATTTTACCATTTTATAAACAATGATTTGAAAAATGTTAAGGTATTTTCAAATATATTTTTATTTTTTTTATCATACATTATTTTTACAACAATTTTTCAAAGCATAACTGGAGAATCTTTTTTTAGAGAATTTTATCCTACGGATAATAGATTGTCTGGGCCTTTTGGGGATGAGCTTGTAGTAGGAACTGTTTTATCTAAATTATCTTTTTTAACATTCTATATATTAAATAATATTATGAAAATAAATAAAATTATTTATTTTCTAATAATTGCACTCATTAGTTATTGTATAATTATTTCCGGTGAGAGAAATGCATTAATCTTATATTTAATTTATATATCTATTTATTTTTTAATATTAACTATTCAGAAAAAGAACTTAAAAATTTTTTTTAATTTTATTTTAGTAATTTCAATAATATTATCTGTTTTTGCATACAATATAAAAAAGTCAAATTACTTTGACCATTATTCAAAAAATAAACTTGATCAATTACTATACCAAGAGGGAAGTGAATATTTTCAAAATAAAATTTTATTAATTTTTGATAGACATGTAGGAGAAACACTTGACCATATAAGAGAAATCAATGAATCAGACTATTATAAATTATTTAAATCTGGTTATATGATCTGGAAAGAAAATATTTTCTTAGGAGTTGGCCTAAAAAATTTTAGAAATGAATGTCCTTTAGCGTTAGATAATTTAAGAGATAAAGATCTATATTCTTGTAACATGCATCCACATAATTTTTTATTAGAATTACTTGCTGAAATAGGTGTATTTGGATTAGTTCTATTTGTATTTTTTTTTACTTTATTAATAAAAAAGTTTTTCTTAAAAAGAGATTACTTGGCTTGGTTAACAATATTTATCCAACTTACTCCATTAGTAAATAGTAGTTTCTTTTCGACATTTAATATTAATATTTTCTTGGTTACTTTTATGTTAGTAATAATGGTAACTAGTTATAATAAACAGTATCAAGATCTTTCTGTGTAACTAAATTTGAATGTCCTGGTGGTGCAATTGGAGTAAGGTTTCTATCTGGATTGAATAGCAACTTATAAGTGTTAAAGTCGTGGCTAAGTAATTTTTTTGAAATATATCTTGTAGAAAGTTTTTTATTAAATAAAGATATTGCTGTTAAAGTCAATATCTCTAAATCCATAATAAAATTATTTTTCTCAACATAATAAAGACCAATTAAACTTTTCCATGGCCTTATAAGTAAGTTATAATCAAGATTAGGATTTTTAGAGTCTTTTAATATATCTGCCTCATCACTAAAAATAATAGATGCAAAATCTGTTATGCCAGGTTTAACATCAAGTAATTTATTTTCTTCGTTTGAATAAAGAGATACCTCTTCTATAACATTTGGTCTTGGACCAACGAAAGACATATCATTTTTAAGGATGTTAAGTAACTGGGGAATTTCATCTATTTTATATTTTCTAATAAATTTTCCTATTTTGGATATTCTTGGGTCATCAAAAGATGTTGACTTTACTTTATTAATTTGATTTGAAACTTTCATAGATCTTATTTTAAACAAAGAAAATTTTTTAGAGTTTTTTTTTACTCGAATAGAACTATAAATTGGATTATTAAAATCTTCCTTAAATACTAAAAATAAAATTACTATAGTTGGCAATAATAATAATAATAATAAAGAAATAGCTAAGAGGTAATCAAGTACTATTTTAGGTTTCATTTATAAAAAAATTTAAGTATTGATTTTGATATTTTAATATGGTCGAGGTAATAATAATCTTCCAAATACTCCGAGGTTGGAGCAGGTGAATCAAATATATTAAAGGAAATAGGTTTTGTTTTAGTTTGAAAATTAATCTTTTTTTCGACACTTGCTATTATACTGTCTGAAAGCCCACAAAATGACCAACTTCCATCAATTACTGCGTATCTTTTAGTTTTTTCAACAGATTTATATATCTTATTATAGTTTATAGAGTTTATTTGTCTCAGATCTATTAGCTCTGCGCTAACGCCTTTTTTTTTAAGATCATTACTTACAGATTTAGAAATTTTTGTTGAGTATCCACAAGAAATGATTGTTATATCTTCACCTTTTTTAATGATTTTTGGTTCAAATTTATTTTTAAATTTATTATCTATTAATAATTCTACTTCACCTATTTCATCGTAAAGCCATCTATCATCAATATAAATAACTGGTTCATTAAGATTTATTGAGCTTATAAGCATATTATAAGCATCTGATGGGGAATAAGGCATAAAAACTTTTAAGTTAGGAAAATGCGAAAAGATTGAATGAAGATCTTGTGAATGTTGAGCACCTTGACTACCTCCTCTATTGATTATAGCTCTTATGCTGATATTAACTTTAGAGTTTCCACCAAACATTAGTTTCCAATTATTAGATTGATTTAAAATTTGATCCATAGCTAAAATAGCAAAGTCCATTCTAGGGTGAATTACTATAGGTTTCATGCCATGAATGGAAGAACCCAAAGCCATACCTGTCAAAGCAGCCTCAGAAACAGGTGTATCTATTACTCTATTCTTACCATATTCTTTCTCTAAATTATTCATTGTCGAACCAACATACCATGGACTCCATAGTCCCTGACCAATGATATAACTTTCTTTATTTTTATTTAAGATATACTTAAAAGCTTCATTGATTGCTTTGGCATAACTTAATTTTTTTTTAGTCATATCTTTTAAATTTTTTTAGAAATTTTTTACTAGGCTTCTCGCCATTTTTTTTTACTTTATCAACTATTTTCTTTACTTTATTTGTAATTAAATACAATTGATCGTCAAAATATTTTGAAGTCAATATTTTATTGTTTAAGAGATAATCTCTATATATCTTTACAGGGTCGTTTTTATTCCAAAAAGAAAGATCTTTTTTTTTTCTTCTAACACCCACATCTATATTTTTATCTGGGCCCACATGTCCTACTAGTCTGTAAGTTAAAAATTCTAAAAAAAAGGGTTTATTTTTTGTTTTAACATATTTAATAGCTTGCTGGTAAGATCTGTGAACCTCTAGAATATCATTTCCAAATATAAAACTATTCATAATATTATGGGCATTTGCAAATCTTGAAATCTTATCGGTAGGTTGACGAAGTTTAATATCAAGATGACTGCTATATAAATTATTTTCACAAACAAAAATAATTGGTAAGTCTAAATTTGAAGCAAAATTCAATGATTCATGAAAAACCCCTTCTTCTGAAGCTCCATCCCCAAAAAAGCAATATGAAATATTTTTCTTTTTATTTGATTTATAAAAAAGAGCAGAACCAAGACTTATAGGTATGGTTCCACCTACTATAGGCAAACTATGAAAGTTCACTGGACTTTTACTAAACAAATGCATTGAACCACCCATTCCATTTGATGCGCCTTGGCGAAAGCCGAATAGTTCATAAAAAAATTTTTCGATATCATTATCAAAAGCTAAATAATGGGCATGACAACGATGAGTTGAAAATATGCTATCATTTTTACAATATAACATTCCAATACCTGCTGCAATCGCCTCCTGGCCTAAAGATAAATGGCAGGGTGTTTTTATTAAGCCTTCAATTAACAGTTCAGATATTTGATTTTCAACAACCCTACATAAAAGTAACTTATTAAGTAAGGTTTTATATGAACTATTGGTTAAATTATGTTTTTTCTTAATAAAATATTCTTCTTTTAGAAGAGAATTTTCAATTTGTGAGCGGAACATTTTTATTTAGAATAGAAATTCTCTATCTTATCACACACATAATTAATTTGTTTTTTATCAAGAAAAGTATTCATTGGCAAAAGTAGACATTCTTTAAAAAACTTATCAGTTTTAGGTAGCTTACACTTGAAATTTAGATCTTTAAAATGGTGAACGGCCTTGCCTCCCCATTGTATTAAAGTACCAACACCTTCTTTAGCAAGATATTTTTTTAGTTTATCTCGGTTGTTAAACCTTGCTTCAAAGTTTTGAAAAGAGTCAAAGTTATCAGAGGTATTAGATGGCTTAGGTGGTAATTTAATATTTTTATTATTACCAAGTCTAAGATGATATATGGAAGCAATATTTCTTCTCTTTTTAATATAAGTGTTAATGTGTTTTAATTTGAAATCTAAAATTTTTGCATGAAAATTATCAAGCCTACAATTGGTTCCCCAACTTTTTACCATACCGGCTTTATTTCTTCCATGATCTCTCATTTCAAGGATTTTTTTAGCTAATCTTGTGTCATTAGTTGTTATAGCACCGCCATCACCAAAACATCCTAATAATTTAGCTGGATAAAAACTATAGGTTCCAAAGTGTCCGAATGTACCTCCAAACTTATTTTTAAATTTGCCACCCACTCCTTGTGCTGAGTCCTCAATTAAGTATAAGTTATATTTTTTAACTATAGATAAAATTTTATCCATATTGCAAATACGACCATTTAAATTTACAGGAATAATAGCTTTTGTTCTTGAATTTATTTTATTTAACAAATCATCATAATCTATTAGTGAGTCCTCGTTGCATTCAACAAGTATAGGTTTAGCACCAGTAAAATGTACAGAAGAGGCAGTAGCTATATATGTATGTGAGGGTAAAATAACCTCATCTCCTGAACCTATTCCAAGAGCCATTAATGATAAAAGTATAGCATTAGTGCCATCTGCAACACCAAAGACATTTGGTGAATTAATATATTTCTTAAAATTATTTTCAAATTTTGAAAGTTCATCTTGAAGAATATATCTTCCAGATTTTAATATTTTTGGAACAATAACATCAAAGTCCTTTTTATGTTCACTATAAAGCTTTGGATAATCAAAAAATTTAACAATCACTACATTTTTTTACCTATATTTTTTAATTAAGTAAAGTTTTATATAACTACTTTGAAAGATTGAAAAGTTTTTTTTATCTAATTTAACTTCTTGAATTACAAAATCTCTATTTTGAAAAAATTCAATTAAAATTTTTGAAGAGTGAATATTAACATGATTATCGAAGTCATATTTATATGTATTGTCAAAATATTCATACAAATATAACTTAGAAAAGTCAGTATCAAGAACTTTATTAATAAATTTTAAAAATTTAACTTTTTTAAAATAAATTAAAACTGTGTGACAAATAACGATATCAGCTTTTGGGATTTTAATTTTTAAGATGTCTCCTTCAATGAAATTAAAATTAGATGATAATTTATTATGATATTTAAATAATTTTGAGTTTATATCATTCAAAATTACTTTTTTTTTTTTTAAATTTTTGAGACAAATAATTTCCATAATCACCCGTATTACAACCAATGTGTAATAAAACATCAAATTTAGTGTTGATTAAAATTTCATCATATATTTTTTTATATCCCTTCAATGATTTTTCGAAAAGATAATTGGATTTTTTATTTAAAAAGATATGGCAAAATCTCCAAAATAAATTTGGAGGAATGTTATGATGAATATATTTTTTAATTATTGATTTTAACAAAGATTTTCCAGTAGACAGGAATTAAAGCAAATGTAGATAAAATTCTCATTAGATAAACAATATTAATAAACATTATAATATTGTTATTTTCCATAAAGAGGAAAAGTAATAGTAAATTCAAACAATTAAAAAAAACTCCAACGCCTACAACTAAATTTTGTTTATTAGCATAAATTAGTGGTTCTATAATATAATTTAAACTTGATATTACTATCTGATAAATAACTATAAGTTTAAATATTTCAATAGCTAAATTATTTTCAATATTAAATAATTTTAAAATAAAATCTGATAGAAAAAATAAAATTAGTCCTGAGATAGAAGCAAATAAAAAACTAATAAGAGTAGTTTTTTTTATAATTTGGTTACTCTTTTTAAAGTTCTTGATATAAATATTGTGAGTTATTGCAGCTCTAATCTTAATTAATAATGAATCTAGAACAATATCTTGGCCTGAAATTACTTTCTGTGAAGTGAAGTAATAGCCTATCAATATGGGATCAACAAAAAAACCTAATAAAAAAATATCTCCTTTATAAAAAGATAAATATGATAAGTCTCTTATATAAATAGGCACACTTGTTTTTAACCATTTATATCTATCACTCAAATCAAATGTAAATAAAGAAAACTTTATAATAAAATTGTTAAATAGATAAATTGAGAGAATTAAAGAAAGAATAGAAGAAAAAATGCATGAAACAATTAAAAAATTTAAAGATAAATTAATATTATTTATGGAGTAAAAATTTAGAACAAAAATATAAAAATATAAAAGAAATAAAGAGAAAATAAATGAAAAATCAATAATTTGACTTGTGATTGTTTTATCAAAAGTATTAAAAAAAGTTATAAAAATATTTCTTACTAAGAAAAAAAATGCAATTAATGGTATTGAAAATAAAATATATTTTTGATTTGAAAGAATACTTTCAAAATTATCTTTATTCAAAAAAAGTATAAACAAAATAAAAATGCTTATAAAAAAACCTACAATTAATATAAAAAAAAATATTGATAAAATTTTTTTAGTATTATCTTTATAGCTAGGCAAAAACTTTACCAAAGTTAGTTCAAAGCCAAAATATGATATCAAAGCAAAAAGTGCTATTAAACTATAACAGTATGTAAATTGTCCATATACAGTCGAAGAAAGAAGATTTGAAAGTAATATAAATAATAAAAAACTTAAAAAAGAGCTTAAAAATCTTATTATAAAAATAATAAAAATTTCTCTGTTTTTAATAATTAAATTGAGTATCATTTTCTTTACTATTAACATTCCCAATGATTAGTTTGTATTATCTCTAAAGTGTCATCATGAAAAGTTATGTTTTAAAATATCATAAAATTATTTTAACACTATTAGCAATACTTATAATAATTAAAACTACATTCTCTTCGTATATTCTTTCATCAAACAATTTTAATTTTATATTTTCTAATACGAATATTCAGATATCTACTTATTTATCGATAATTTTTATTTTACTTTTTGGCTTGCTTATATTTGCAAATAGAGAAAATACTATTAATTATTTTTTTGCATTTGTTGCACCAGTTTCAGTGAGTTTTATTTTTGGATATTCTGTATTCGACGAAGTATTACTTATAATTTCTATACCTATTTTATTTTTTTCGCTAAATTTTGACAACATTTTTATAGATCTTAAAAAAAATTATATTGAAAATAGATATTATTATTTTTTGTTATTGGCTTTGCTAATTTATGCATTATTTGGTTTATATTTTAATAATAATATTAAAAGCTTAAGATATATTGCTCTTTTTAGTTGCTGTATTTCATTTTTTTTATTAATCAGCAAAGATCAACTTAAATTTAATATTAAATACTTATTTTTTGGCTTTACAATTTACATTTGTAGTTATTTTACTTCAGGTATATTGCATGGGATTTATTTCATATTAATTGAACATAGTATATTAAATAAGTTCTTATTAATTTATGAAATTGAAAATATTTACCTAACTATATTAAGCTCTATGTTTGTTTTTGGATTACTGGGGCCTGGCGGTATTAATAGCACAGAGGTTTCAATTTACATCTGTTTAGTAGTTTCTATTACACTATATTATTTGAGTACAAAACCAAATTTAAATAGATATTATTATTGGTTTTCAATTTTAATTATTTTTATTTCTATAAATTTAATTTTTATTGAAGAGGCTAGAAATTTATTAATTGCCGTATTACTTCCAATATTTCTTTTTTTAATAAACTCTAAATTTAATAAGAAAACTATTTTTTTTGTTTTATTATTTTCATTAATTTTTTGTAATGAATTTTATAAAATTAGAAATATAAAAACTAACGATGGTTATTTAAAAACTACAATTGATAAAACTTTGGTAACTTTTGAGAGCCTCAACTTAACTGGTACTATAATAACAACTGATCAAATGCTTTCTTATAAATCAGAAATGAAAGAAGATGAAAATAAAGAGCTTATTTTGACAACCACAAAAAATAGAATAAACCCTGTAGAATCAATAATTGATATTTTTTCCTATTGGGTAGTTAAAAAAGAAGACAAAGAAAGAAAAGTTGAAGCCGATGAGCCTAAAGCTAATGAAAATACAAATACACTAGTTACCTCAAAAGGAGATACATCTAGATTTATACATATTTTCATACCTATAGAACAAAGAATCTTAAATTTAATTAATAATGATAATAAAGATATATGCTATAAATCAAAAAAATTAATATCATTCAAAGAGATTCTTTTTGGTGTATGGACCTATGGTTATTGGCCAAATAATATAAGTATAATTGACTGTACTTATAAAAAAAATGATATCAGAGTTACAAGAGAGCTACTAAAAAGTAACGCAGGAATAGCAGAGCCTCCAAGGGTTTCGACGTTAGCAATTTTTATAAGTGAATATGGTATTATAACATTCCTTCTTTTATTATCATACTTAATAAACAAGGATAGTTTTCAATTCTTTAATAACAATAAAATTATAATTAATTACTTACCAATTTTCATAATATTATTTTTAGGTATTTCAACTCATATTCAAGATAACGTAATTTTTTGGATCATAATTTTTAATTTAAATATAAGAAAACTAATTATAGAAAAAATTCATTAATTTTTTATATCTTGATATTAAGTCATCTTCAAAAAAAAATTCACAGTTTGAGGGATTTATTAATACTGGTTTTTTAAATTTTAAAACATTTTTGTCACCAAAACCATTCTGATGTTTAAATTCACCATAGTTAATCATTTCTTTTTCAAATTTAATTTTAAGGGATTTACATAATTTGTTAATCTCTACATTTGGTTTTTTAACAAGATTTTCATATTGAATTAAATAGATTTTATATCTTTTAATATTTTTTTTTAAAAGTGTATTATAATCTATCCAATGTTTTAAAGATGAATTTAAAATAGTTTTTTTATTACTGTAGTCGATAAATTTAAAAGTATGTTTTTTGTAGTTTAAAAATGAGTAAGAGACATCAATACCATCTCTTATGAGTGAGATGTAACTTGACTCTGACTTTTTAAAGATTTTATTGAGAGATTTTAATATATATAAATGGTGATTTGATTTGTCTGCCCATATTAGTTTCTTTTTTTTGTAAGAATAATTATTAAGAAAATAATTAATAAAGTTAGAGAAATTTTGATTAAAATCTTTATTGGAGATATTCATAGAGTCTAGGGCCTTATTAGAAATGTCATTTTCATAAACTTCTTTTATAAGAGGAAAGATAAATTTGCTCTCTGGAGGGCTGGAAATTTCAGAGTGAGAGTCTAAAATATATCTTAAAAGAGTCGTACC
>MDSV01102982.1_pt1 | contig 13134 bp, 18 predicted proteins | sample 810851 | NCBI WGS metagenome assembly MDSV01 (sample SAMN05326640, study PRJNA326480) | marine metagenome | isolation source: seawater | place: Atlantic Ocean: North East | collected 2012 | reverse complement strand
AATGTGCATTATATCGGAGGGACAAATATCAACACAGTGTCCACATCCATCACATTTAGTCATATATACAAAAGTTGACATATTATTTTTTCTCCTTTTTTAAAATTATCATAATTAATAGTGTTTAGGTTGTTCTCTTTTAATGCCTAAACCAAATTGTTTAGGTTCATCAGCAAGTGGAGGAAGATTATCTCTAGAGCCATCTGCTTCAGCTAAATTTTTTTGTATAGCAGCACCTGGTTTATAAAACATATGTGCAAATTTAGACCAATAAACTCCTCCAAATAAAACAAGATTAGACACGATATATAAAATTAAAAAAACTTTATCATCCCATCTATTTTCTAAATTTAAAGACTGTGTATATGACCATGCTAAACCAAATGTAGCACATGCTAATAATGCTAATACAAATAAATCTGCTTTAATAATTCTATACCAAGGATAAGCTTCTGCTAAAACATCTACCCTTAAAAATAACCAAAACCAATAACCACCTACGCATGTCATTATAGCCCCTACATGCCACATAATTGGCCAAACAGAAGGAGTTAATTTATCTGCTGTGGTATAACAAAAAATCATTACAACTGAAGCTATCCAAAACAATATAGTTCCATACATTCCTAAAACATGTGCAATTCTTCTTTTTCCTGCACCTAATTCTGCAGTCGTTGCTATATCTGTTGCTATTGTTTTTGCAATTACTGAGACTTTCTCTCCTGTACCAAGTTCTTTTGTAGCAGATAATTTTGCTTTCTTTGCGTTATTAAAAAAGTATTTAACGTTTTTTTTATGAATAATGTCTACTAGAGTTCCAATTATTACTAAAAGAACCATTATAATTACAAAAATTTGCAGTAATATAGGAGATATACTTTCAGCAAGTACACCAAATGGATTGTTAAATATCATATTGTTACACTTTAGAATCTAAATTAAATTTAGATGTTTCTAATATAGTTGAAATAATAGATCAACCGTTATATCCGACGCAATTTGGTGATATAAATACAACTTATACTTTACGAGTATAGTGTTGTTTTGATGGTATCACAGACCTAACACCACCCTGAGGATTATCAACATCTCCTTCTCTTCTTGGAATTAAATGAATATGACAATGCATTATAGATTGACCTGCAACTATTCCTGAATTTATCCCGATATTATAACCTTTTACTGTAGGGTCCTTAATCTGTATTTGTTTTTTTACTTTTTTAATTAATTGATCGCAAGCAACTATTTCTCTATCTGAAAGCTCGAAATAATCTTTAATATGTCTTTTTGGAATTATTAAACAGTGATGTGTTGAAACTGGATATGTATCATAACTAACATAAGCTAATTCATTTTCAAAAATTAATTCTTTTTTTCTTATAGTGCAAAATAAACAAGGATTATTAGGATCTGTCATTTTATTTATAAATAGAGCATTTACTGATCTCTGTCTTATATAATTTCGATAAAATATTATAAAATTTCAAATTTTTTCTTTTCCATTTAATATCATTAATAGTTTGAACAGATGCAACTCCTTTACCAGATCCAACAAGAATTATTTCATCATATTCATGTAAAGATTTAATAAAAATATCTTTTTTGATGATTTTATTAAGTTTTTTTTTAAAGAAATTAAAAGTTACACCTTTATATATATTATTAATAGGAGAATATATTCTATTTTTTTTAACAAATAATATGTTTGATGTTCCACTTTCAAATATTCTTTTATTATTGCATAAAGCAATATCAGATTTCGTAGCATCCATTTTAGATAAATACTTTAAAATTATTTGGTATTTTAAATTTTTAAACATTGGATCGTAACGTTTATAATTAACTATTTTTAAATTAAATTTAATTTTAGGCTTCAATTTTTTTCTTAAAGAGATAGATATAATGTTTTTATTTACCGCAACTCTTAATAAATGATTATACTTTTTATTTTTTTTTATATTTATTTTTATTAAATTAAGAATTTTTTTTTCTATATCAATTTTATATAATTTATAAACTTTTAAAGATTTTACTAAATTTCTAATATGCTTTTTAAAAAATAAAATTTTAGGAGGTTTTCCAAAAATCCACATTGTAGTGAACATGCCATAACCACCCCAAAGATCTTTAAAATTTACTTCTTTAAGGTTTTTATGTTGATAAGATTTTTTTAATAAGTAAGTTACCATTTTCAGTTAAAAAAGATTCTGGGTGAAATTGAAATCCATATATTTTTTCTTTATTGTTTTCTATTGCCATTGCAATATTTGAGATATCACATCTCATAGTAATTTCAAAATTTTTTGAAGCAAATGGCTCTTGCAACTTAAGTGAATGATACCTTCCTACTTTAAATTTTTGGTTTTTTTTGAATATAGAATTATCACTGATTACTTTAACTTTTGATTGGTAACCATGATAAATTTTTCTTTGTTGTACTATTTTAGCTTTTTCACAGTATAAAATTTGTTGAAATCCAAGACATATGCCAATAATTTTTTTTCTACCTTTGTATTGTCTATAAATTTTAGAAGTTATTCGATAATCTTTTGGAGAGCCAGGGCCTGGAGAAAAGACAATTACCTTAGCTTTATTTAGTTTTTTTTTATTAATTCTATTAAAGTTGTCACAATAAACCGAGTCAAAGTTTTCAAATTGGTGAACAACATTATGAGTGAAGGAATCTTTATGATCTATAATATATATCATTGATATAAATCCATCAAAGCTTTGGCTTTTATAAAGTTTTCATTAAATTCATGATTAACGTTGCTATCAATTACCACTCCAGAAGCAACCGAAATTTCTGAATAATTTTGAAAGTTTAAGATAGATCGAATAATTATATTAAATCGCATATCTCCATTAAATTTAATATATCCAAAACTTCCTGTGTAAATATTTCTACACTCTTTTTCTTGATCGTTAAGAAGGTTAAGAGTGCTAACTTTAGGACATCCTATAACAGAACCACCTGGCATCATTGCTTTAATTATATCTAATGAAGAAACTTTTTTCTTTAATTTACCACTGATCATGCTTACATAATGATAAAGATCCTTATATTCTTCAACAGTTTTTTTTTTAATTATTTTTACTGATCTAGGAATACAAATTTTAGATAAATCACTTCTTTCCATATCTACAATCATATTATGTTCTTTAGTTTCTTTAATATTATTTTTGAAAAAATTTAATGCTTTTATCTTATTTAATTTTTTATTTTTTTTTAAAGTTCCAGCTATTGGTTTTGTTGATATAAAATCATTTTTTTTAGTAATTAAATTTTCAGGAGAACAACTAATTATTGAATAATTTTTATCTTTAATCATAAAAGCTTCTGGGGCCAAATTACTTTTTGTTAACTTACAAAAAAAATCTAAGGCATCTATTTTAGATTTGTTTTTATATTTAGTACAAATTTTAATTTGATAAGTTTCACCAGATCTAATCTTTTTTTTAAATTTATTAAAGATTTTTGCATATGTATTTTTATTAATATTAATTCTAAAATCTTTATAAGATTTCATTTTATTTGTTGATTCATAATATAGTTTATTAGAAAGCTCTATTTTAGTTTCTGGTTTGTAAAAAATTCCTTTTGGAAATTTTAAATTATTCTTTTTTGTTACTTTAACACCTATAAGATGATTTAAGATTTCATAACCAAAAAAACCTATAAATAAATCAGTATTTTTTTTTTTAGACTTATTTTTGGTAATTTGATTGATAAAATTATTAATATTTTTTTTTGTTAATATTTTTTTTTTAGAAAAATCTGTATATAGATCAAATCCTTTTTTTGATTTATAAATAATATATGCTTTATTAGACTCACTAAGTTTTTTTAAATAATTTTTTTTACTCAATTTAATTTTCTACTTGTAATCTTAAAACTGGCTTTTCTTTTATTGGTAAATGTATAATTCCAGCAAACACAGATAATAAAATAGCCAAGTACCAAGCATAGTCATACGAACCATAAAGGTCATAAAATAATCCTCCTAAATATGCACCAAAAAAAGACCCTATCTGATGGCTTAGAAAAACAATACCGTATAATAATCCTAAAAATTTAGTTCCAAATATATGTGCTACTATACCTACGGTTGCAGGCACTGTGCTCAACCATAAAAAACCAAAACTAGCTCCAAATATAAAAGCAGAAATATTGCTTGCTGGCATAACAATGAATAATATAATTGATACACCTCTTAAAAGATAAATAGCACTTAATATTATTTTTTTACTCATCTTTGATGATAGATATCCACTAAATAATGAACCAAAAATGTTAAAAAAACCTACTAATGATAAAATCATAGCTGCTGTCCACCCCTCTAATCCTCTATCAATTACATAAGTTGGTACATGGGTTCCAACTAATGTTATATGAAAACCACAAACAAAAAAACCTGCAGTTAAAAGTACATAACTTCTATTGCTCATAGCCTCTTTAAGAGCTTCTAATGTAGATTGATCGTTAGGTACTTCAATTGACTGATTTGCTGATGGTGATTTAACAAAAAATGCAATTAAAAAACCAAATATTAAGAAAATCATAAAAATAAATAATGTTTCTACCCAACCATTATTATTCAATGAATAAGTTGTATATAATGGTGATATAAAATATCCAAAGGATCCTACAGAGGTAACTATACTCATAGCTATAGTTCTATTAGATAAAGGAAAATGTTTACCCACAATAGACATTGGAATACTAATTGCGGTACCGCCAAGACCAATACCTATAAAAAGTCCCATATTAATTTGAAAAAAAATACCAGTATTTGGTCCTGCATATAAAAAATAAATTCCAAAAATATAAAAAACAAAAGCTAATGTGATCGCTTTATGACCTCCATACTTGTCTGCTATTGCACCAAAAATAGGTCCTGTAAGGCCCCACCCTAACATTTGAATACCAATTGCTAGTCCAAATTCAGTATTGGTAATGCCAAGATCTTTGTTAAAATCCATAAAAAACATTCCAAAAACTTGTCTAACACCTAAAGATATTAGAACTACTAAACAGGCAGCAATTAAAGTTATTAAAGCTGTATTATTTTTTATAAATTTTTCTGAACTCATTTGATGTGCTTAAGAGATCTTTTTAAATCACCAATTAAATCTTTTGGATCTTCTAAACCTATATGTAGTCTAACTAAATGTTCATCTCTCGCTAAATTTAGATATTTTCTATTTCCTTGTTCTCTTACTTCTTGATGTAGGGCAAGACTTTCAAAACCACCCCAACTATAACCATAGCCAAATAATTTTAATGAATTCACAAATTTAATAACAGATTTTTTATTTTTTGACTTTATTCTTAAACCCATTAGACCTGAAGCACCACTATAATACTTTTTCCACATCTTAAAATTAAATGATTTTTTTTTATATGGATATAGAAGTTTAATATTTTTGTATTTTGATAGAAAACCTGCAATTTTTTTTGCATTTCTTTCGTGTTTATCCAAACGAACATCTAAAGTTCTTAATCCTCTTGTAATTAAGTAAGCATCATCTGGTCCTAATCTTAAACCTGTAATTTTATCAGTTTTTTGGACTTCTTTAAAAACTTTTTTATTAACAGCTAAACTTCCACCCATTACATCTGAATGGCCCGAGTAATATTTTGTAGCTGAAACAATTGACATATCAAATCCTAATTTAATTGGTTTAAAAAAATATGGAGTAGCCCATGTATTATCAATAATAGTAAATATTTTATTTTTTTTTGCTATAGAAATTATTTTACCAAGATCTTGAAATTCAAATGAATTACTTCCAGGATTTTCAACAAAAATTAATTTTGTTTTTGTTGTTATATTTTTTTCTAAAGTTTTTAAATCACTTGGATTATAAAAAATTGTTTTAATATGGAATTCTTTTAAAAAATCTTGAGTAAGTAAACGTGTTGGACTATATACTGGATCAGCTACAAGAATTTCATCACCAGGTCTTACTACGCTAAAAATTCCTAAAAAAACCGAACCAAAGCCTGTGGGTGTTAAGAAAACATGGTAAGATTCTTCCATTTTAGTTAAAATTTTTTGAAGAACATGAGTAGTTGATGTTCCTTGTCTTCCATAATCAAAATGACCACCCGTAGGATCTTTTTTTGCTTTACTTTGTGTTTTTCTAATATCTTGCATAGATTTAAAAATAATAGTTGAAGCTCGAACTACTGGAGGGTTCACTGACTGATTATGGTAATCTTTTGCTGTATGTTTTAAAAATGTTTTGAATGATTTGCTCATAATAAAAATTGATATGTTTGAATGACAATGCTATATCCCTCGAATATGTCAATAAAATTATAAAAAATAGGAATATATGGGTTACCCAAAAAAACACAGAGGACGAAGAAAAATGGGGTCTAAAAAAAGAAGAGCAAGAAAGAAAAATAAGAAGAAATAAGCTTAATTAGTAAAATGAATAGTAATATTCTTAAAACAAGAGCTCTAAGTATTTGGATTTTTTTAGTTCCTTTTATAGCAGTTAATGTTTGTTTATATATTACAACAAACCTTCATTCCCTTATTGATCAACCTTACAGACTTTTCAATACTTTTCCTTACATAGATGGAGGAACATCTATTAGCAGAACCGCAAGATACTTTCCTAACTATCTAATATTTAAACCAGCCATGTTTTTGACATCTTATTTACTAATTAAATATTGGCTTTTAAATAAACAAATTGTTAATTCATTTGAGCAAAATCATAAATATATTAAAAAATTTGTTTTTTTTGGAATTGCTTCTGCAATTGCTCTTACAATACATTCAATATTTTTAGGAATTAAATTTGATAATGATCTTTATAAATTATTCAGAAGGGTAATTATGTTATCATTCATTATATTTGAGATTGTTGCACAAGCTTATTTAGTAGCATCTTTTTACTCATTTAGAAATAAATTACAGAATTATATAAACAATAAGATATTAACTTTAAAAATATTCCTAGTTTCAATTTTAATAATTGTAGCTGTAATAAGTATTCCAATTATTAGTTTACCCGGAAATGATTTTTTAGGTTTCAACTTAAAATATTTTAAACATGCTTTAGAATGGGACTATTTTATAGGTGTGATATCTTTTTATTTATTAACCTTTTTTATGTGGAAAAAAAATAATTAGAAATTTTAATTATTTATAGATCCATCCACCACCTAAAACTTTATAGCCCTCTTGATTTTTAGAGTAAAAAACACATGCCTGACCAGGAGAAATTCCGTATTCATCTTCTAATAAATTTACTTTTGCTGTGTCTTTGTGAATTTTAATATTTGCCTGAATTAATTTACCAGTAGATCTGACTTTAACTAGGATCTTGTTATTAAGTTCAGAATTATCAACTAATAGGTTTAAATTCTTTAACTTAATTTCTCTTTGGATTAAACATTTTTTTGGACCAACAAATACTTCATTTTTTTGCGAATTAATTTCAATTACATATAATGGTTCCTCATATGCGATGCCAATTCCTTTTCTTTGACCAATTGTATAATGTGCTATTCCATTATGAACACCTATAACTTTACCATTTAAATCTTTAATATTTCCTTTTTTTAATGAATTAGGTTTTATTTTTTCAATAACTGAGGCATAATCTCCATTTGGCACAAAACAAATATCTTGACTGTCAGGCTTGTCTGCAACATTTAAATTAAGTTCATTTGCAATTTTTCTGGTTTCGTCTTTTTTAAATTTTCCAAGTGGAAATCTTAAAAAATTTAATTGTTCTCGTGTAGTATTAAATAAAAAATAACTTTGGTCTCTATTTTCATCAATAGCTTTATACATATTTGTTTCATGATCATTTGATACACTTCTAACATAATGACCAGTTACAAGTGCATCAGCATTTAATTTTTTAGCTTCCTCGAATAAATCTCTAAATTTTACAGTTTTATTACATTGAATACATGGAACTGGAGTTTCTCCATTTAGATAGGACTCTACAAAATTATTTATAACATCCTCTTTAAATTTATTTTGATAGTAAAGAATCTTATGTTCAATTTTAAGTTTTTCAGCAACTCTCTTAGCATCCATGATATCTTGACCAGCACAGCACTGTTTAGATTTTGCTATCTCTTTTGTATCATCATAAAGTTTAAGAGTAATACCTATAACCCTGTAACCTTCATTCTTCATTAAGGCAGCGACTGTAGAGGAATCTACCCCCCCGGACATGGCTACAACAACTAATGTATTCTTTGGTTCTTTAGATATACCTATTGAATTAAATTTATTCATATTTAATGATATTTATTATTATATTTAATATAAGTAAATTAAATGATTTTAAATTATGAACCAGGTGACAGAGTTATTAACTCTAATAATAAAGATTGGGGTATTGGACAAATCCAGTCAATAATTAATGAAAAGGTTACTATTAACTTTGAAAATGTAGGCAAAAAAGTAATTAACGCCAAAAATATCAAAATTCAAAAAATAAATAAATGAATGTAGAAGAAGCTAAAAAAATTACTCTTTCATTAATTGAAACATTTAATGAAGCAGGACGAGTTGCCTTACACTTAAGAAAATTAGGATTAAAAAAAAAAAATTAAACCTGATAACACGCCTGTCACCAATGGTGACCTTGAAGTTAATAAGATTTTAACAAAAAGAATAGCTAAATTAACTCCAAATATATTAATAATTTCAGAAGAAAGCCTACCTAATAAATATAATAAAAATTTAAATAATTTTTGGTTAATAGATCCAATCGATGGAACTAATGATTATATCAATAATAGAAATGAATTTACTCTAAATGCTGCTTTAATATTGAATAAAAAACCAGCTATAGGAATAATTGCTGTGCCTGCCAAAAAAAGATTTTTTTACTCTTATGCAAGATCAAATAGTTATGAATTAATTAATAATAAAGAAATTAATTTGATTAATAATAAAAATAAAAATGATAAAATTAAAGCTGTTAGTTACTCCGATTACCTAAAACCAGAAATTTTAAAAATACATAATAAATATAATGTTAACTCTTTTGTTAAAATGAAAAGTTCCTTAAAGTTTTGTGTGGTTGCAACTGGAGAGTTCGATCTTTATGTTGCTGAACCAAGAGCTTGTGAATGGGATATAGCCGCGGGTCATGCTATATTAGAACATGCTGGAGGTAAGGTTACTGATTTTGAGAGTAATGAAATTTTATATGGGAAAAAAAATTTTAAAAATCCAAGTTTAATCTTAAAAAGTAAAAATATCACATAATGAATGAGCAATTAAAAATTATATTAATTATTATAATTTCAGTTTCAATATTTGGTTTATTGGTTTTTGTCTATGTAAGAAATTATATAAAAAATAAAATTGAATATTTTAAAAAAAAAAAATTAAATAATAAAAACTAAAGTAACTTGATAATTTTAATATAATCCTCTTTATCTATATTCATTATTCTTTTTGAGGTTTCAAAATCAAACCCATTCCTTGCTAAAAGAGAAATATCTTTTTTATAAAAAAGGGGTCTGTTGTCTTGAGTTCTAGCAGGTCCAATTCTTTTTTTTTTACATACTTTGATTCCTGAAAAAAAATCTTGATCAGAATTATCATCTTTAATTTTATCGATTGTTTCTTTGATATAATGATCGTTGATACCTTTTGAAATTAGATAATTTCTTATTTTGTTTATTGAACTGCCTTTTTGAATTAAACTTCTGGATTTACTCTCTGAATAAAACTTATCGCTTATAAATTTTGTTTCTTCTAGGTCTTTTAAAACAATATCTATTAAATTTTTAACTTCTTCTTTTTTAACAGTAGGTATTGTAGTTTTTAAATATTTTTTTAACAAATAAGTTTTTAGCTGTTGTTTTGATGGTGCATACTTTTCTATATAAGAAAATGAGAAATTTCGCATTTCTTCGACAGTTACTTCTAGTGTTTTTTTTCTATTTTTAATAGGAATCATAGTATCACTAATATAATATATTTTTTATGATTGAAGAAATTTATACATATTTTACATTTGAAATGATCTATTTGTGGTTGAACTTTTCTGTTTTACCTTTTTGGATAATGTTAATTTTTTTTCCTAATTCAAAAATATGTAAAATTTTTATAGTATCAATAGTACCCATTATAATTTTTACAACAATTTATATATATTTGATTTATAATATTTTTAATGAAGGTTATGACTTTCTGTCCAATTTTGACTTATATTTAGGAATTGATCAATTAAAAAAATTGTTTTCTAATACTTCATTTTTAATCTTATTCTGGATTCATTTTTTGTCTATTAATTTATTTTGTGGTGCTTGGATTGTTAATGATAGTCAAAAATTCTATATTTCTAAAATTTTAATTTCATTACCATTAATTATAACTTATTTTATAGGACCATTAGGTTTGCTTGTTTATTGGATTATTAGAATTTTTTATGCAAAGAGAATTAGTTTTTATAATTAAACTATCTTAAAACCACTTTGGCTTATTGCACCAAAGCCACCTTCTATATGTGAAACTTTTTCAAAACCCATATCTATTAAAGATTTTGCAGCCAAAGCAGACCTTAAGCCGCCTGCACAAAATAAAACCATCTCTTTATTCATATCAAGCTTACCATCCTTAAAGTAAACACTTTCTGGATCTAGCCAAAATTCTAACATACCTCTTGGAATGTGTTGTGAGTTCTCTACTTTTCCTGTTTTTTCTAGTTCTCTGATATCCCTAATATCAATTAAATTACATTTATTTTCTTGGTGCAACCTAAAAGCTTCGTCAATATTAATAGTCTTAACTTCTTTAAGTGCCTCAGATACGAGAGTTTGTGATGATTTAATTTTCATAATATTGTAAAATTTAATTATAAACTATTATATGAAAAAAAGCATCACAAATAAACTATTTATTAAACTTTCAAAAATTCTTGGTTATGAAATAATTGATCAGAATAATTTTAATTCTCCTACTCTACAGAAAGAATTAAACGAGGATCTTTCAATTATAAATAAAAAATCAATTGTTTTACCGTTAGGTGAGGTCAAAATTACAAAAAAAGTAAACTCTATACTGATCATTTTTAGAACTAATACCAATGTTGAAATATGGGACCAAAATAAAAAGAGAATATTTGAAAAGCCAAAAATTGAATATTCTTTGAGAGCTTTAAACTCACTAATAAAATCTATTATTTTTTCTAAAACTAAATATCCTGATCTTAAATTTAAAATTATAATTGTTGATGATAATTCTAATATAGAAAATTTAGATAAAGTAAAAAAAATTATTGAAAAAAGTAGTTTAGATATAAGTATTACTGCCTTAGATCTTGGTAAATATAAAAAAACAATTAAGCAGCAAAAAAATGAACAGACTTTTTCAAATTTAGCGAGTCTTTTACAGTCTTTTGAATTAGGAAAAGAATTTGGTGAGGACTTAATTTTCTTTGTGGAGGATGATTATTTACATTTTGAACCAATGATTGAAGAAATGATTGCATCATATGAAAGAATTGCTTCTCAACTCAATAAAGATATTTTTATGTGTCCTTCAGATTACCCTTATTTATATATGAATAATGAAAAAACAAATATTCTAATTGGAAATAAAAGACATTGGCGAACAATTAATCAAACTCTATGTACTTTTATGACTACAAAATTTTTATTAAACAAATATTGGGATAATTGTTATAATACTTGTTTAGATAGAAATGATCCTTTTGAAAAACACCTAAATGAAATTTATACAAAAGAATTTTGTATCTCACCTTTAAAAAGTCTTTCATTACATTTAACAAATGTAAATTCTAGTTATGGTCTATCACCATTTATTAATTACAAAAAACTTTGGGATGAAAATCAATAAATTTTTAAAGCTCGTTGTTATAATGATAAGTATAAATTTTTTGTTGAGAAAAAAAAGTGGGACCTGAAATAACAGCAATAACAACAAGTGAAATATGCCATCAGTAAAAATTATTAAAGGTAATAAGATAATTTAAGGAATTAATGGATCAGTTGCTACCTGCAATCTATATGTTAGGAGTTCTTTTATTGGTTCTCCCTGCTTTTTTAAGTTCTAACTCTAAATTAAAACAACTATTAACTAATCTCACTATTTGGACAATCATAGTTCTTATAATTTTGACTTTTATTTATATACTCAAAGAATAAATAAACGGGCCCCAATTAAGGAGCCTGTTTATTTACTTAAAGAGAGAGTAAAGTTATTTTGTTAGTCTCTGATTGCGTACGCAATTACTCCTGTTTCTGTAACATCAGTACCTTTGGCTTGAGCTTCTTTGCTCAATCTAATTCCAAAGAGACTGTTCATAATTGACCAGACTATATAAGCTACTACAAAAACAAAAATATTAATTGATAATACACCAATTAACTGAGCTCCAAACGTTGCATCTGCATTAGTCATAGGAACTACTAAGGTTCCAAATATACCTGCAAACATGTGAGCTGGAATTGCACCTACTACATCATCAAGTTTAAATGAAAATAGTAATTTAGTTCCTAACACAACTATTACACCACCTATTGCACCAATTACTATTGCTGCTAAGGGTGTTGGAGCTAATGGTTCAGCTGTTATTGCAACTAACCCACCAATTGCACCGTTTAACATTTGAACTACATCTGTTTTACCAAATAGTAATCTAGTAACTACAGCTGCTGCTAGTACACCTCCACAAGCTGCTAGATTAGTGTTAATAAAGATTGATGAAATAGCTACTGCATCTGCAAAAGACCCTAGTGATAACTGAGATCCACCATTAAACCCAAACCAACCTAACCATAATACAAATACACCAATAGTTACTAATGGAATTGACGATGCTGCAAATGGTTGAAGAGCTTTTGGATTACCTTTACTATCAAATCTACCAAATCTTGGACCAAGTATTATAATGCCAGCAAGAGCAGCAGCTCCTCCTGTTGAGTGAACTAAAGTTGAGCCAGCAAAATCAGAAAAGCCAATAGAAGCTAACCAACCTCCACCCCACTGCCATCCCATTACTATCGGGTAAATAACACCAGATAAAATTGCTGCAAATAAAAAGAATGGCCATAACTTAATTCTTTCAGCCATTGCTCCTGAACATATTGAAACAGTTGTTGCACAAAATACCATT
>MDSV01036824.1_pt1 | contig 13134 bp, 12 predicted proteins | sample 810851 | NCBI WGS metagenome assembly MDSV01 (sample SAMN05326640, study PRJNA326480) | marine metagenome | isolation source: seawater | place: Atlantic Ocean: North East | collected 2012 | reverse complement strand
GGCGGCTGGCCTTGCTGCGCTCTGGGGCGACGTCGAGTACGTGCTCGTGCACGACGCCGCGCGGGCACTCACGCCACCCGGCGTCTTCGAGCGAGTGATCGAGAAGCTCGAGGCCGGCGCCACCGGCGTCGTTCCGGTGATGCCTGTGGTCGACACGATCCGGCAGATGGACGGGGAAGCAATCGTGGGTGTGGTCGACAGGTCTCGCCTCACCGCCGCGCAGACGCCGCAAGGGTTTCCTCGCCGCATCTTGGAGACTGCATACGCTGCTGCGGACCAGGAGTACACGGATGACGCGGCAGTTGTCGCCGCGGCCGGGCACGCCACAACGACGGTTGCCGGCGACGCTATCGCGTTCAAGATCACAACCCGCGCCGATCTCGACCGAGCGCGCGCCCTCGTTTCGCCCCTACCGACGTCCGCTGCACCGCTGGGTGAGCCGGCGCTGCCGCGCGTGGGTATCGGAACCGATGTCCACGCCTTCGGCGGTGACGGATCGCTGTGGCTCGCCGGGCTCGAGTGGCCGGGCGAGCAGGCGTTGTCGGGACACTCAGACGGAGACGCGGTGGCTCATGCGATCGTCGACGCGCTCCTGGCGGCATCCGGGCTCGGCGACATCGGCACCCACTTCGGCACCGACCGTCCGGAGTACGGCGGGGCCCACGCTGAGGCCTTTCTGGGCAGGACTCTTGCGCTGCTCGGCGAGGCGGGTTTGCGTGTCGGCAACGTCTCGGTCCAGGTTCAGGCGCGCCGGCCACGACTCGCTGGGCGTCGTGCCGAGGCAGAGGCTGTGCTCTCACGGGCCCTCGGCGGTGCCCCTGTGTCGGTCTCGGCCACAACGACTGACGGGCTCGGTTTCACCGGCGCCGGCGAGGGCGTCGCAGCCTTCGCGGTCGCGCTGGTGGTCCCCGCGCGTTAGTTCGGATTTGCGCGCTGCTACAGCTTCTTCGTCATGAAGAGGGAGTACGGGTCGAGCACGTAGCTGCCGAACGGCTCGCAGCGTGCGAAGCCCGCCGACTCATAGAGTCGCTGCGCCGGCAGAAACTCCGGCGTCGAGCCCGTCTCGAGCCACAGCGCCGACATGCCGCGACGGCGCGCCTGGTCGATCAGGTGCTCGAGCATCGCGCGCCCGATACCCGTGCCACGATGGCTGTCTGCGACACGCATCGACTTGAGCTCGCCGTTGTCTTCGTCGAGCTGAGCAAGCGCGCCGACGCCGGCAAGCTCGCCGGCGACCCACGCCGACCACACCTGGACGGAGGGCTGCTCGAGCCCGCTGAGATCCAGAGCGTGGCAACTCTCCTCGGGCGAGATCGAGCGCATGTCCGACAGGTGAGCGGCGATCAGCGCTCGGGTCGGCTCGCCGCTGAGGTCATCGAGGCGGATGTCGAGCGCTGCGGAAGAGGAGGGCACGTCCACAGTTCTACCCCAGATCCCCGCTTGTCCGGGGCGCCGGCTGCGTGGCACCACGGCGGCTTCCGAGGGCCCCGCCGGTAGGCTGAAGGGATGACGGATGCGGTGACGGCTGAGAGGCAGGGCGCTCTGCAGCTTTACGACACCCGCGCTCAGCAACTCCGCGTTTTCGCGCCGCTGGATCCGGGCAATGTCACCGTCTATGTGTGCGGGCCCACCGTGCAGTCCGGGCCGCACATCGGCCACCTGCGTGGTGGCCTTGCCTTCGACATCCTGCGCCGCTGGCTCGCCCATCGCCATGGCCGCGTGACCTTCGTGCGCAATGTCACTGACATCGACGACAAAGTGCTCGATAACGCCACCGGGTCAGAGCCCTGGTGGGCGCTGGCCTACCGGGTCGAGCAGGAATTCGCCGCCGCCTATGCTGCGATCGGCATCCTCCCGCCGACGTACGAGCCGCGGGCTACCGGATCGATCCCGCAGATGATCGCGCTCATCGATCAGCTGATCAGCACGGGTCACGCCTACGCGGCCGAGCCGGGGACTGACGCTGCCGGTGACGTGTACTTCGACGTGCGCTCGTGGGCTGAATACGGCGAGCTGACGCGTCAGTCGATCGACGACATGGCGCCGGCCGCTGATGCCGATCCGCGGGGCAAGCGCGACGTGCGCGACTTCGCGCTCTGGAAGGGCGCGAAGTCTGACGAACCCGCGGATGCCACGTGGGATTCGCCGTGGGGGCGGGGGCGCCCCGGATGGCACATCGAGTGCTCGGCCATGGCGCGCCGCTACCTGGGCGACGAGTTCGACATCCACGGCGGTGGCCTCGACCTGCGCTTCCCGCACCACGAGAACGAACTCGCCCAGTCCAGTGCGGCAGGCGACGGGTTCGCCCGCTACTGGGTGCACAACGGACTGGTCACTGTCGAGGGCCAGAAGATGTCGAAGTCGCTCGGAAACTTCGTGCTCGCACGGGACGTGCTGGCCGAGCACGATCCCCTCGTCGTGCGGTATGCCCTGGCCGCCGCCCACTATCGATCGAGCCTCGATCTCTCGGCTAAGTCCTTCGACGAGGCCGAGGCAGCGCTTGGCCGCATCCGGACCTTCCTCGAGCGGGTCGCTCGGCACGGAGCCCTCGTGGAGACATCGGTGATCGATTCGGCGTTCGCCGCGGCAATGGATGACGACCTCGGCGTGCCGCAGGCCCTGGCGATCGTCCACGAGCGAGTCCGCGAAGGCAACACCGCACTCGATGCCGGCGACGCCGAGACGGCACGAGCGCTGGCGGGCGAGGTTGCCAGACTGACCGGCATCCTCGGACTCAACCCTCTCGACCCGCAGTGGGCATCACGATCGGGCCCGGAGGCTCCGGCGCTGGATGCTCTGCTGCAGGAACTCATCGAGCAGCGCGCTCGCGCGCGCGCAGAAAAAGACTGGGCCGCGGCCGACCGCATTCGCGACGCGATCGCGGCTGCCGGAGTCACGCTCGAAGATGGGCCCGACGGAACGCATTGGAGCATCGCATGAGCAAGCCAGGGCGCCCCGGCGCACGCAAGTCCACCAAGAAGGGGGCAACCAAGGGCTCGGGCGGCCAGGGCCGCAAGTCCCTCGAAGGCAAGGGCCCGACCCCCAAGGCCGAGGACCGCAGTTGGCACGTCGCCGGCAAACGCAAGGCTGCGCAGGAACGTTACGCCGCCGCCGGAGGCACGGGGCGGCCCGGGGCGCGCGTCGCGGGCTCGAACCCGAACCGGGGTGGTCGTCCGAAGCAGAGCGATGACACCGAGACCGTGACGGGACGCAACTCCGTCTTGGAGGCGCTGCGAACGCGCATCCCGGCCACCGCGTTCTACATCGCCCAGCGCGTGGAGATGGATGACCGCGTCAAGGAGATGCTGTCGATCGCGGCGCACCGGGAGATTCCCGTGCTCGAGGTCACGAGGCCCGAACTTGACCGGATGGCAGGTTTCGACGGCGTGCACCAGGGCGTGGCGCTCAAGGTGCCGCCGTACGAGTACGCGCATCCCCAGGACCTGCTGGAGAACGTGATCGAGACGGGGCAGCTGCCGCTGCTTGTCGCGCTGGACGGCGTGACCGATCCGCGAAACCTCGGCGCCATCATCCGATCTACTGCGGCCTTCGGCGGCCAGGGCGTCATCATTCCACAGCGCCGCTCGGCCGGGGTCAACTCGGCGGCGTGGAAGACCTCAGCCGGAGCAGCAGCTCGCATCCCCGTGGCCATCGCCCCGAACCTCACCACAACCCTCAAGGAGTTCAAGAAGCAGGGTGTATTCGTGCTCGGCCTCGACGGTGACGGCGACGTGTCACTTCCCGCGCTTGAGCTCGCCGATCGCCCCGTCGTGATCGTCGTCGGCTCGGAGGGCAAGGGGCTCTCACGCCTGGTAACCGAGACGTGCGACCAGATCGTGTCGATTCCCATCTCGGCGGCCACCGAGTCCCTGAACGCCGGAATCGCGGCATCCGTCGCGCTGTACCAGGTATCGACGCTGCGGGCCGACTAGACCGGGCCGAGGAGAGCGCAGCGGCGGCGCCGAGATCGACGCCGCCGCTGCGCACCCTGAATGCTGCGCCGTATCAGTCCTTCTTGGAGCAATACGAACGACACACTCCGGGGGGCAAGCTCGCGACGATGGCCGACGTGGTGGATGCTACGCAATTCCTATTACGCAACCGCGGCGTTTCCGCGGTCAACCTGCCGGTCGACCGGGGAACCGTCCTGATGTGAGACGCGGCGGTCCGAGGTCGTGCGCATGTCCTGCCCTAGAATGAGCGGACGTTCGTGGCTGACCAGTGGCCGCGCTGGTGGGAGATCATGACCGAGGGCCTGGGAGCCAAGCTCCGCGAGGTGCGCACCGCGAAGGGAATGAGCCTTCGCTCGCTCGCGCAAGCGCTCGGAGTTTCGGCGTCGCTGATCTCGCAGGTCGAGATCGGTAAGACGCAGCCCTCAGTGTCGACACTGTTCGCCATGGCGAACCACCTCGGAGTGTCGCTGGACGAGCTGGTCGGTAACGTTCCCACCGCGGGCCCCTCGCCCGTTGCCCCGGCCCCCGCAGCGCCGGACGCTTCGACCGTCCGGCGCGCTGCAGAGTACCCCGTGATCGAGATGGAGAACGGCGTTCGCTGGGAGAAGCTCGCGAGTGTTCCCGGCGGTCCTGCCGATGCGCTCCTGGTGACCTACCAGCCCGGGGCGAGCAGTTCGGTGGAGGACCGGCTCATGCGCCACGCCGGGGTCGAGTACGCCTACCTTCTCGAGGGTGAACTCACGCTGCAACTGGATTTCGACACCTATGTGCTTGGCCCGGGCGACTCGCTGAGCTTTGACTCCATGCGGCCGCACTTGTTCGTGAACCACTCGGACACCATTGCTCGCGGCGTATGGTTCGTGTTCGGCCGCAGGCCCCAGAACGAGACGCTGCCCGTGGCTCCCGGGGCCGCATCTCAGCCCGCTGTTCCGGCATCCGCCGTCGACGTGTTGCGCGCGATGGAACGACTGCCCTGATCCGGTTGACGGAGCCTGCGCGGGTCGCTCGCGTCAGGCCTGTGCGCGGCCGTGGACGGCTGCTCTGCGGTGCTCGGTCCAGGGGTCGATCAGTGTCTTGACCTGACCGGGAGCCCCGCTCAGTAGCGGCTGGAGCGCCCCATCCACGACCTCACTCAGGGGGAGGACTTCGGCGGCGACATCCGTCCAGTCACCGCGCTCTGCGAGCAGTCGGACGGCTTCGGGGATGTCGTCCCGGTACACGTGCGCGACGGTGCCCACGATCGTGTACTCGCGAAGGGTCCACGAGCCGAGCGGCAGCCCCGGCTCACCGCGCTGGATGCCGACGGGAACGATCGTTGCGCCCGGGCTGGCAGCTTCGAGCACCGACGCGAGGCCCGGCGCAGACCCCGAAACCTCGAAGAAGACATCGGGGACGATCCCGCGTTCGCTGAGCGCTTCGCTCAGGCTCTGGCCTCCGGCCTGCAGGGTATCTGCGGCCCCGAGTGCCCGCCGCCAGATCAACGCGGCCCATGCCGCCAAGGTCTCGGTCAACGACCTGGTGGTGAAAGCGGTTGCCGCCGCCCTGCGCGAGGCCCCCGAAGCCAACGCCATCTGGATGCCAGACGCGACGCGGCAGTTCTCCTCGGTGGAGATCGCGGTAGCCGTTTCTGTCGACGGGGGGCTTCTCACACCCGTCGTGCGCGGAGTCGACCGGATGCCGCTCAGCGAACTGAGCGCCGCGATCCGCGACCTCGCCGATCGGGCGCGCGCGGGCCGGATCAAGCAGCACGAGCTCGAGGGTGGCTCGTTCTCGGTGTCGAACCTCGGGATGTACGGCACGAGCGAGTTCTCGGCGATCCTGAATCCGCCCCACGCGGGCATCCTCGCTGTCGGAGCGGCCGAGAAGCGGCCGGTCGTCGGTGCGGATGATGTTCTCGAGGTCGCCACGATGATGACCGTGACGCTCTCTGCCGACCACCGAGTGCTCGACGGTGCACTGGCAGCGCAGTGGCTTGCCGCGTTCCAGCGACGGATCGAGAACCCCGTCTCCATCCTCATCTGAGGGCAGCGCCGCGCGAGACTTGTCACAGCGGCAGGATGGAATACGGCGCACATCATCCGCCGTTGGCTCCATCGACTGCCCCCGCAGCCCATCGACGGAAGGATCACCATGGCCCGCATCGCAGTTCTCGGAGGAACCGGCTACGCCGGCTCCCACATCGTCAAGGAAGCGGTCGACCGCGGCCACACTGTCGTATCGGTCGCGCGCGTCGCGCCGGCAGAGCGGATCCACGGCGCCACCTACATCGAGGGCACCCTGCTCGATGTCCCAGGTCTGGTCGCCGAGCTTGCGGGCGTCGATGTCGTGGTCAGCGCGGTCCCCGGTCGCGGAGACATGCTCGGAAAGGTCCGCCCGGCGATCCAGCAGTTGCTGTCAGTGCTCCCCGGTGACGTGCGCATCGGAATCATCGGCGGTGCTGGCGGGAGCCTCGTGGCCCCTGGCGGGCCGCGTGTGATCGACAGCGGCTTTCCCGACGAGTTCAAACCCGAAGCGCAGGAAGCCATCGACATCCTCGAAGACCTGCAGGCCGACAGTTCGGGTCGCGACTGGTTCTTCGTGCACCCGGCCGGCGGCTTCGGCGCGTGGAACCCGGGGGAGCGCACCGGGAAGTACCGCACCGGCGGCGACGTCATCGTGACGGATGCCGACGGCGAATCCTTCATCTCGGGAGCTGACCTTGCCGTGGCGGTACTCGACGAGATCGAGAACCCGCAGCACGTGCGCGGCCGCTTCACCGTGGGCTACTGACCGCGCACCCTTAGACCAGGTCCCGCCAGTCGGTGGGACCGGTCGACGGGCTGCGGGTCACCGGGACCGCATCCGTCACGATCGGAATGGCGAGAGTGTCGGTGGGTGGCCCCATCACTGTTGCTTCGTCGCGGCGGAATCTGAGCACGTCGTCGATGTAGCTCGTGACAGCCTCGGCGACGGGCACTGACTGCCCGCGCGCCTGCGACATGTACCACCGGTGCTCCAGGAACTGGTGGTACACCTCCGCCGGTTCGAGCTTGGAGCGCAGGTCGAAGGGGATGGCGCGGATGACGGGTTCGAAGACCCGGGTGAGCCATTCGTGCGCCACCATCTCTTCGTCATCGCCCGCGCGTGAACCGCGTGCGTGAAACTCATCGAGGTCGTTCAGCAGCCGCCGCGCCTGGTTCTCTTCGACGTCGAGCCCGGTGAGACGGATGAGGCGGCGCTGGTGGTGACCGGCATCCACGACCTTGGGCTGGATGGACACGCGGGTTCCGTCGGCCGTTGTCTGCATCGACATCTCACCGATGTCGAAGCCGAGTTCGTTGAGGCGTTCGACGCGCTCGGTGATGCGCCAGGCCTCTCGTGCCTCGAACGTCTCGATCTCGGTGAGCTCCCGCCACAGGGACCGGTATGCGCTCATGATCCCGTCCGCGATCTCAACGGCGTCGACACCACCCTCAAGGCGTCCGCCGGCCTCGAGGTCCATGATCTCGCCGGCGATGTTGGTGCGCGCGACGTCGAGGTCGTGCTCGCGCTGCCCGGGCGTGAGTCCGTTCTCGTGCAGCTCGCCGGTCTCTGCGTCCACGAGATAGGCGGCGAAGGCTCCCGCGTCGCGGCGGAAGAGCGTGTTCGACAGCGACACATCGCCCCAGAAGAACCCGACATTGTGGAGGCGCACCAGCAGCACCGCGAGGGCGTCGACCAGTCGGGTTGCGGTAGTCGGCCGCAGCACCTGGGTGAACAGGGCGCGGTACGGGAGGGAGAACTTCAGGTGAGAGGTGACCAGGGCGGCCGGTAGCGGTTCGCCGTCCTCGTCACGGCGTCCGGCGATGACGGCGACCCGGTCGACACACGGCGCATCCAACCGGTCGAGGTTGCCGAGCATGTCATACTCGCGTCGCGCCATCTCCTCGGTGGTCTCTTTGATCGCCACCACGCGACCTGACAGGCTCGCGAAACGCACGGTGTGACGGGAGATGCCCTTCGGGAGCGACACGATCGTCTCGGACGGCCACTCCACGAGAGGCACCGACCACGGCAGGGTCAGCAGTCCGGGATCGACGGTGCTCGCGGTGATCGAGAGCTGCGTGGACGACATCCGATTCTCCGCATCCAGGGCTTACGTGCGTGACGGCGCGGACGTCTGAGACATCCGCGCCGTCACGAGGTCATGGTGATCAGGCCGAAGCGACAGCCTTCTCCGAGAGGCGCTCGCCCGACTCGAGGTCGAACAGGTGAACGTGGTCGAGAACCGGAGCCAGCACGACGGTCTCACCGGCGTTCGGGTGGTTGCGACCGTCGACACGAGCGACGACATCGGTGCGCTTGCCGTTGATGTCGGCGTGACCGTAGAGGTAGCCGTCGGCGCCGAGCTCCTCGACGAGGTCCACGACCACCGAGAGGCCCTTGCCGTCGGCGGGGCTGACCTCGATGTCTTCGGGGCGGACACCGATCGTGAGCTCCTTGGCGCTCGTCTTGGCGAGGACATCGCGCTCGACCGGCACCAGGTGCGTACCGAAGTTGACGCCGCCCTCGGTCACGTCGACGGTGAACAGGTTCATGGCAGGGGAGCCGATGAAGCCGGCGACGAAGATGTTCTTCGGTGCCTCGTACAGATCGCGCGGGGTGCCGACCTGCTGCAGGATGCCGTCCTTGAGGACCGCGATCCGGTCACCCATCGTGAGGGCCTCTGTCTGGTCGTGGGTCACGTACACGGTCGTGACGCCGAGGCGGCGCTGCAGCGACGCGATCTGGGTACGGGTCTGGACGCGCAGCTTCGCGTCGAGGTTCGACAGCGGCTCGTCCATGAGGAACACCTGGGGCTGACGCACGATGGCGCGGCCCATCGCGACACGCTGACGCTGACCACCCGAGAGAGCCTTCGGCTTGCGGTCGAGGTACTGCTCGAGGTCGAGGAGCTTCGCCGCCTCGAGAACGCGGGAAGCGCGCTCATCCTTGTTGACGCCGGCGATCTTCAGGGCGAAGCCCATGTTCTCGGCGACGGTCATGTGGGGGTACAGCGCGTAGTTCTGGAACACCATCGCGATGTCGCGGTCCTTCGGCGGGACATCGGTGACGTCGCGCTCGCCGATGCGGATGTGACCCGAGTTGACCTCTTCAAGGCCCGCGAGCATGCGCAGCGAGGTGGACTTACCGCAACCCGAGGGACCGACCAGGACGAGGAACTCGCCGTCGCCCACTTCGAGGTTCAGCTTGTCAACTGCGGGACGGGTTCCACCGGGGTAGAGGCGGGTTGCGTTGTCAAAGGTGACTGACGCCATTTCTTCTTCTCCTTCACCGGCAGGTACGTGCCGGACGATCCGTTGTGAGGATGAGCGGGGGCTTGGCCCGCACGCCCGTCATCGGGCGCATCTTTCAGTATGCCACCCCCACCTGGGAGCGAACACCGAGGATCGCTGTGCTCAGTGGCCCTCGCGCCAAGAGTGCTGGGGCGCGTAGCCCAGCATCCGTGTCGCCTTTTCAATCGACAGCAGCGTCTCGTTCGGTCCGACCTCGCGGGTGACCGGCACATCGGGGAAGACCTCCGCGAGCAGCTCGGCGTTCGGCCGCGACATCACGGTGTCGGCTGCAGCGATGATGTACTGCTCGAACCCGGCCGGCGCGATCTCGAGTGCGCGCTCGATGGCCTGCGATCCGTCGCGGGCATCGATGTAGCCCCACAGGTTCCACTTGCGGGCCCGCGCATCCTCATCGAAACGGGGGAAGGCCGCGTAGTCCTCCGGAACCATGACGTTAGAGAACCGCAGCGCTGTGATCGACAGATCGGGATGCCAACGCACGAGCTCGCGCGCCATCCGCTCTTCGAGGGTCTTCACGAGCGAGTACACGCTCTCGGGGCGAGGCTCATACTCCTCGTCCACCGGAACGTACGGCGGCGGCACGTCGAAGGGAAGCCCCAGCACTGTCTCGCTGGAGGCGTAGACCAGGCGACGGATGCCGAGCCTGACGCTCGCCCAAAAGACGTTGAAGGTCGCTGCCATGTTGTTGTGGAAGACCGCGACCTCGGAGCGGATGCCGGGTGCCGGGATGGCCGCGAGGTGAACGACGGCATCGAGCCCGCGGTCGTCGCGATCGCCAAGGCCCGCGAGGGCATCGATCACCTGGCCGTAATCGGTGAGGTCCACCTGCAGGAAGCCCGGCTGGGGGCGGCCGGCGATGTCGAACCCGATCACCTCGTGTCCCGCTGCGCTCAGCTCCCGAACAACGACGCTTCCGAGCTTTCCGGTCGAGCCGGTCACCACAATTCTCATGACCCCAGCCTTACACGCCCGATCGTCGAGGCGGCGGGACGGCGGGGCTTGATCGTCACCGGATGTTCACCGGGCGGTGAACGTCGGTCTCGTGTGAGGTACTCCGGTGAGTGAGAATGCGAAGACGGCGCACACGATGCAGACCGCGCCGTCGGAGGCTGCCATGTTCGAGAACGTCCCCGCCGGAGATATGCGGGCCTACATCGAGTACCTGCGCGAGCACGGCTACACCGTGCGCGACGGGCACACTCCCGACCCCGATCTGATCGATCCCGAGGGCAATCCGGTCTACACGTGGCAGGAGGGCTACCCCTACGCGGACCGGATGACGCGCGACGAGTACGAACTCGAGAAGTACCGCCTGCAGGTGGAGCTGCTGAAGTTCCAGTACTGGCTCGAAGACACCGGTGGCCGCGCCATCATCCTGTTCGAGGGCCGGGATGCCGCGGGCAAGGGCGGCACGATCAAACGGTTCACCGAGCACCTCAACCCGCGGTCTGCGCGCGTCGTCGCCCTGGCGAAACCGAGTGATCGCGAGCAGGGCCAGTGGTACTACCAGCGCTACATCCAGCACTTTCCGACCGCGGGCGAGATCGTCATGTTCGACCGGTCCTGGTACAACCGAGCCGGCGTCGAACGGGTCATGGGGTTCTGTTCGGATGACGAGTATGAGACGTTCATGGAGCAGACTCCCTCGTTCGAACGGATGCTGGTCGAGTCCGGCATCCATCTGACGAAGTTCTGGTTCTCGGTCTCGCGAACCGAGCAGCGCACGCGGTTCGCGCTGCGTCAACTCGATCCGGTGCGACGGTGGAAGCTCTCGCCGATGGACATCGCCTCGCTGGACAAGTGGACCGAGTACACGGTTGCCAAGGAGGAGATGTTCCGCCGCACCGACAAGAAGTACGCGCCGTGGACCATCATCCGATCCAACGACAAGAAGCGTGCTCGGGTGAACGCGATGAAGTTCTTCCTCGGGCAGTTCGATTACGACGACAAGGATTTCGAGGTTGTGGGAACGCCCGACCCCTTGTTGGTGATGCGCGGCAAACAGGAAGAGGCCGACGAATAGCCTGACCGTGAGTGGTGCTGGTTTCCCGGCCACATCACACCTAAAGAGGCGCCATGTCTGGGGTTTTCCCAGGCTGTCTGGCTACCATCGTGGGCGGTGGTCGTTACCTGAGCGACATCCCCCCGGCCAACGCCACGGCCCCCTGTCGGGTACAGCCCGACCCCTTGTTGTGTGAAGAGGTTTCATGTCGAGCGATCAGACGCCCAGCGGTGAGCAGCCCACGGCGCCCGAGGCTCGCGACCGCCGCGAAGCGGTCCGCGAGAAGGCGCAGAAGGTTCACGCGAAGCAGACGCGAGCGCGCCGCATCCGTACCGGAATCATCGGCGTCGGAATCGTCGCTGTGGTCGCCGTCGTCGCCGTCTCGGTCACCTGGGCGGTGACCTCGACAACCTCGACGAGCGCGCTCAGCCCCGCTGCTGCCAAGGCCGACGGTTTCGCGGTGACCGACGTCGACGGTGCGGTCATCGCGCAAGAGGGCGTCGACGACAGCACGTCCACTGAGGCCGGGGCGACAAGCGCTGCGACCCCCGAGCCAACCCCTGTTGTCACCGAGGCGCCCGAAATCGAAATCCGGGTCTATGTCGACTACCTCTCAACCGGCTCAGCCGAGTTCCAGCTCGCCAACGCGGCGCAGCTGTCGACCTGGGTCGACGAGGGTGCGGTCAGCCTGACGTACTACCCGGTCGCGATGCTCACGGCGAAGTCCAACGGCACGAAGTACTCGCTGCGCGCCGCAGCAGCGTCAGCGTGCGTCGCCACCCACGCATCAGACGCGTTCTTCAAGTTCAACAACGCGTTGCTGGAGCAGCAGCCGGATGTCGACGCCGACGGGTACTCCGACACCGAACTGGCCGACATCGCGCAGGCATCCGGGGTGTCGAACCCCAAGGTCGTGCGGGCCTGCATCGAGGACGGCGACTTCCTCTCGTGGGCGAAGAAGGCAACCGAGCGCGCGGTCGAGGAGATCCCCGACACCGAGGGCATCCAACTCACCGGCACACCGCTCGTGCTCGTCAACGGCTCGGTCTATGTCGGGGCGCTCGATGACCCGAAGGAGTTTGCCCAGTTCGTGTTGACGATCGACTCCGACGCTTACTATCAGACGTCGTCGCCGACACCGACGCCCACTCCCTGAGACGGGGAGCACCTCGGCGCCCCGATAGACTGGGCGCTCTGCCGACGTGGCGCAATTGGTAGCGCACCCGACTTGTAATCGGGCGGTTACGGGTTCAAGTCCCGTCGTCGGCTCCAGTTTTCGGCGTCGCAACCGGATGCCGACACCGACGTTGTCATCGGGCGGTTACGGGTTCACGTCCCGTCGTCGGCTCCACACGCGCCCCGTCCGGCAGAATGAACCGGTGACGTCCGGCAGAGCAGCGACGGCCCTCGGGCTTCTCGGTACTGCCCTCGTCGGTGCCCTCACCGCCCTTCAGGTGCGAGCTAACGGCCAACTCGGTCACCGCATCGACGACAGCACTCTCGCCGCGGCGTTCTCGTTCGGTTCCGGCCTCGTGCTCATCACCGTCATCGCGGCGTTGACGCCCGCGGGCCGTCGAGGAATCCGCGCGTTACGGGACGGCATCAGCGCTGGCGGCATCCGGTGGTGGATGCTGGCGGGCGGCCTCGCGGGAGCCTTCACGGTATCCAGCCAGAGCATCACGGCCGGCATCATCGGGGTGTCGCTGTTCACGGTCGGATTCGTCGCCGGCCAGATCGTCTTCGGCATCGTGATCGACCGGGTCGGTTACGGGCCGTCCGGCGTGGTCCCGGTCACGATCCGGCGGGTTATCGGCGGCGCTGTCGCCCTGCTCGCCGTCGGGATCTCGGTGACCGGGGGGAACCT
>MDSV01037399.1_pt1 | contig 13136 bp, 5 predicted proteins | sample 810851 | NCBI WGS metagenome assembly MDSV01 (sample SAMN05326640, study PRJNA326480) | marine metagenome | isolation source: seawater | place: Atlantic Ocean: North East | collected 2012 | reverse complement strand
TGAAACCCGGGGAGTCGGTGTATTGAACCACTGACTTGAAGGCGCTCCGTCAGCAACTCTTCCCCAGCTTGTATTTGTTAACCCGATCGAATAATCATATGTGTCTGCGATGACTTCATCAGGGCCTGTTAAACTCAAAGATCCATCTGAAACCGCGGGCTCAAACCCCAAATGGTGGCCACCTTGAGAGGGGTTACCATCCATCCAAAACAGCAAAAAGCCCTCTCCTTCCACTGTTGTTTCCACAGGGGAATTCACCGGAATTGTATATGACTGTCCTGCAGTGTTAGAAAATGTATAGCCCGCAAGATTGACCTGAAACGAATTGGGATTGAACACTTCTACATAAGGGTCTGCCTCATGATATTCGTCAATCAGGTTATCTACATTTAAAATCAGAACCTCATTTATATAGAGTACTGGGGTCGCTAGTGTTTCCTCATAATTGCTTTCATCTGGTGTGGGGACATTAAAGTACATCCAGTCTTCACACCCATCGCATACACGTCCGTAACTAATGTCTGTTTGTTGGGGAGGGAAAGTCAATGAATCAATAATTGTAACCCCATCTGGTGCAGTGAGGTAAATCCCTTCACCATCAGGACTCAACTTAAATTCAGCATGATTCTCACCTTGAATGGAGTCGTTATCTAGCCAAACCAATAAAAATCCATTTGGCAATATCGTTGTAAGCCCCGCATTTGTACTCGGAAACTGCCATTTGGTGAGGCTATCCAATCGGTCGCTTAAAAAATACCCGTCTAGGTTTAAAATACCTCCCTCGTGATATAGCTCGACCCAGTCATCACTTTCGAAAAAATCATCGAAACTGTTGAGTTGATTGCTGGCCATAAGTTCATTAATATATGTTTGACCTTTAATGAAGGTGAAAGAGCATAAAGTGCTGAAAATAAATATAATAACTTTAAATCTATTCATTATATTTTTCTATTTTAGCATTTTCAAAACCCTCTTTAACAGATAAATCATATGCTCGCTTTGCTTCCTCAAAGAGCAACTTGGAGGTGAAATAGACCTTCTCCCCTGCAATTTCAATACTGCGAACAGTGACCAACGTGCCTAAATGCAGTAAAGCAGCAGCTTCAATCGCAGGTATGGCATTATCAAAAGAAGCGATTCTTACTCGATAGAACACATCAGATGCGACAGCCACTTCTGTTTCTTTGGGTTGGGCGTCACTGGGCTTAGGGTTAACAGAATTCATGGCCATGATCTTCATGCGTTTTCCATCTTTGAGCTGAACAACAAACGCATCAGTCCTCGCACCTCTTTGAATTAAAATGGGGAGGTTTTCCAATGTCTGATCCACATTTTGGCTTGCCTCTGTATACCATCGCTTCAATCCGTCAGTTATCACTTCGTAAAATACATTCCCCTTTGTCATGGCTAACATGGGCTGGCTAGGTTCTCCTGAAAACGCACCTATTTGAACTGCATACCAGACACCTTGGAGGTGGTCTGTTGGATGAATCCCTTCAAGAGCAATGAGAGGTTTAGATTGAAGATCAATTTCTTTTTCCTCATCCTCATCCACTGTTTGTATTACCGTAGCGTTAAACACATCCTCCAATCCAAACGCGATTAATTCAACTTTTACCTTGCTCCTCTCTTCCTCATTCACAAACGGCCCCACAAAGACTTTGATCAATCCATTCGGCAACGTTTTAACAATAATATCTGTATTTTCTGGCAGAAAACCGGCATCTGGCAAGGATGAAAATACGCCCACTTGTATTGCTAATTCTGACGTCTGAACGGGGGCTATAACTGGCGTGTTCACTGGCTCGAGAACGGGTTCCTGAATCGGGTCTGCTTGTGCGACAATCACATTCTCTGACGCCTCATTCTCCTTCGCTTCAGAAGCGGGGTGTGTACTTTGAATCGCAATGGGTGAATCTTCTAAAGAATCTTCTTGATTTTGTTGATCAATGGATTCGAGTGGGGCAATCGATAAGGCTTGGGAACGGCAAAGCACAGCCGAACTGAAATGACCTGACCGATCGCTCACGAGCCATCCTCCACTTGGGTTTCCGTCAGCCAAAGCATTCGAATCAGGGAAAAGAAAATATTCATTTGAGGCTGTATTCCAAGCGCGAGGTAATCTTTCAGGAGAACGGTACTTACCATTTGATGAGATCACCTTGGAAGAAAATAAATCAAAGCCGCCTATAGATGATGCTCTATCGGAGGCAAAGATGATTGATTCCGTCTCGCTGTGATACACAGGGTTTATTTCGTCTGAAGCACTATTTACCGAATTGGGAAGTCGCTGAGATTCTGTCAATGAACCGTCTGGGTTAATCTTTGACATATAGATATCAAGCCCTGTAGCACCTTTATTACCATATGAACAAAAGTAAATGACGTCAGACTTTGGGTCGTAAACGACAGGACTCACCCAACCTCTTTTCTTATCAAGTTTAGAACGAAGTTCTGTGGGTACCAGGGTGATTCTAAAAGGTGTGCTTTCTGTGGGAATCGATCTAAAAAAGTCACTCAATTCAACCGCATTTTTACTCGAGTGCGAAAGCGAAATGGTGGGGGGCTCAAGATCGAGTAACGCTTCGCATTGCACGAGGTGGAATTCAGCTTCATTTAACCACTCAGACTTCTTGTCAGCGTTCGCAATTGCACGTTGAAACAATTTTGCGGCTTGTGTGAAATCTTCAATCTGGTGATACGCTTGGGCAAGAAAGAAAAGACGCTCCCCTTCAGACTCCATTTTACCGTTCAAGGCCAGAAGCCTTTGTATCCCTTCTTGGCGTAATTCTGAGTCTGCAGTACAGGTCACTGCATAATAATATTGAAACTCCATCTGATCAGGCTCGATACTTAAAAGCGCGCCATATTGACGATTTGACTCCAACATATCCCCTTCCATAAAAAAAGCAGCGGCTGAGGAAGCGCTGGGAATGTTGTTTTGGGCAGTTGCACAAAAAGAAACAACACCCAAAATCATGAGGAAAATTGGGGTTATTTCAATATTTGAGAACAGGTATTTCATATTCTTCCGAAAAATACATTACCAATTGGCTTTCTTAAGTGTGAGGAAGTAGTTTTGCGTAAATTATTAATTAACAATATGGCACACGGCACATTTCAAGTCCCTTTCCCGGTCAACGAACCCGTTCTTTCATATGCTCCAGGCTCACTTGAGCGAGAAGAACTTCAGGAGATGTACAATCACATGTACAATCAAGATCCTATCGACGTCCCTATGTATATCGGAGGCGATCACGTCCGCACATCTGACAAAAGACCCATGACTCCCCCTCAAGAGCACGGAAAAGTCCTCGGCCATTTCAACTATGGGGATGCGTCTCACGTTGAAGCAGCAATCAACGCTGCACTTGCTGCACGTAAGCAATGGGCTGCATTTTCTTTTGTTGAAAGAGCGACCATCTTTCTAAAAGCGGCCGACCTTATTGCTGGAAAATACAGATCAAAGATCAATGCTGCTACAATGCTTTCTCAAGGGAAGAACTGTTTTCAGGCTGAGGTTGATGCATCTTGTGAGCTGATTGATTTCCTTAGATTTAATGCATACTTCGCGCAAGAGATTCAGCTCGTTCAACCGGAAAGTGCGGACGGCATTTGGAACAGAACGGAATACAGAGCGCTCGAAGGATTCACATTCGCCGTGACTCCATTTAATTTTACGGCTATCGCAGCCAATCTTCCTGCATGTATGGCCTTGATGGGCAACGTTGTCGTTTGGAAACCTGCTGAAACGCAGATGTACAGTGCACAAGTTCTCATGGAAATATTCATTGAAGCAGGCCTTCCTGACGGCGTGATCAATCTAATCACAGTTGACGGCCCAGTAGCAGGAGATGTTGTTTTTAAACACAAAGACTTCTCTGGGCTTCACTTCACGGGGTCAACAGCCGTTTTCCGCCACCTTTGGAAAACCATCGGTGAGAATCTTGAAAACTACAAGTCCTACCCGCGTATTGTGGGCGAGACTGGTGGCAAAGACTTCGTTGTGGCGCACAGCAGTGCGAATACAAAAGCAGTGACGGCAGGACTAATTCGCGGAGCTTTTGAGTATCAAGGCCAAAAGTGTTCAGCAGCTTCTCGTGCCTACATCTCCGACAACATTTGGCCCGAGATCAAGGAACAGCTTTTAGGAGAATTAAAGACATTGAAAATGGGCTCACCAGCTGATTTTTCGAATTTCATCAATGCAGTCATTGACAGACGGTCATTTGACAAGATCCAGGGATACATTGAGTATGCAAAGGGTCAAGACGATTGTGAGATTATTTCTGGTGGTACTTGCGATGACTCTGTGGGATACTTTATTGAGCCCACAGTTATCGTTACATCAAACCCTCATTTCAGAACGATGGTGGAAGAGATTTTCGGCCCTGTCCTGACGATTTACGTATTCCCTGCGAACGATTTTGACGCAACGCTCAAGCTTGTTGACTCAACAAGTGAGTACGCACTTACCGGAGCCGTTTTTGCTCAAGACAGATATGCTTTATCTGCTGCAAAAGACGCTCTTGAGCATGCCGCTGGAAATTTCTATCTTAACGACAAGCCCACAGGCGCAGTCGTAGGTCAGCAGCCCTTCGGTGGCGCCAGAGGATCAGGAACCAATGACAAAGCAGGCTCTGCCCTCAACCTCCTTCGCTGGGTCAGCCCGCGAACGGTCAAAGAGACCCTGGTTCCTGTTGAAGACTACAGATACCCCTTTCATTCTTAATCGAACAAGATTGAGCAACATGAAAAAGGCATCCGTGATGGATGCCTTTTAAGGTCTTCAAGAAATTGATGGAAATGGAGAGAGGGACACCATTCTAAAGGGTCCCTCTCATGATTACGGTGTAAGCCGGATTCTGTTCCCGTTGCTGAATAAACAACACCGAGCTTCATCATTGATCTAATGCGACCTACCCTCTAGCATCGAGCGAGTAGCTCTCAAACACTAGTTTACATGGTCTTGCAGCCCGCAAGGTTTACCAAAGCTGATGGATCACTCCATCACTGGTGGGCTCTTACTCCACCTTTTCAGCCTTACCTGTGCTCTTACGAGCCATCGGCGGTTTAAATCTCTATAGCACTATCTATCCCATCACGTTTGATGGTTCTCCCTTTCGAGGAGTGCGGCACTCTAAGCTGTCCGGACTTTCCTCCCCACTTGCGTGAGGCGATGAAGGCAACCGTGACACAAATTTAACAATTCATGAAGGACTATGAGTAAATTTAACCTATGAAATTCATGTTGCTTTTTCTACGAACTGAAATTATGGAAGAACATGGCACAGAAACGTTTTCGTTGCCGATTGGAACGACTAACTTTACGCCAAACTTCTAGCATATGAAAAAATACTATCTCTTGCACAAACCGTATGGGATGCTGAGTCAGTTTACGCGTGAAGGTGGTCACCCCTCTCTTGCAGATGTCGACTTCAAATTCGAGAGTGATGTGTATTCCGTGGGCAGGCTAGATACGGACTCTGAAGGTTTGTTACTCTTGACAAATGACAAGCGTTTAAATTCGGAGCTCTTGTCGCCTGAAAATGGCCACCCCCGGACATACCATGCCCAGGTCGAGGGTTCACCTGATTTCTCTGACATACGAACGCTTCAAAATCCGCTCATGATTAAAATCAAAGGAAAGGAATTTAAAACAAGGCCATGTAAAGCGTCTGTGCTGGAGCCTCAACCCACATATTTTGACAGAATCCCTCCCATCCGTGTCAGGAAAAGCATTCCAGACACTTGGATTTCTATCACGCTGACGGAAGGTAAAAACAGGCAAGTCAGGAAAATGACTGCATCTGCTGGGTTTCCGACATTGCGACTCATCAGAGAATCGATCGGGCCATTTAAATTGAAAGATTTGAAAGCTGGACAAGTCAGAGAATTAAGTGAAGCTGAAGTAGGCGTACTGATCTGATGATTGGCCTTATTAAATCTATCCTTTCAGTTTTGATCTCTGCATGGTGGTGTGGATTTGCCTTGGTGTGCTTGATGATTTCTCCGTCGTCTGCGAGATATACATTAACCACACTCGCAAAGAAACGGTGGAGCATCCCCATGCTTAAATGGATTGTAGGAATGCCCATGGAAGTTGACATTGACCCATCTGCGCGAGAACTTCTTGAAAGCGGACAGGGTGCTGTCCTCGTTGCGAATCATTCAAGCTTCTTAGATATCAATGTCGCTTTTGCGACCAGCCCCGCGCCTATTGTATTTCTCGGAAAGGCAAGCTTGAGAAAGGTGCCTTTGTTAGGTGGTGCAAATGCGCGAGTAGGAACTGTTTTTGTAGAAAGAGGTAACAAAGAATCCGCACTTAAAGCTATATCAGCGCTTGATGCAGGACTGAAAAAAGGCCGCTGTGTGCTTGTTTTTCCCGAAGGAACACGAAGTGAAAAGGGACATGTAGGTGTCAGGCAGTTTAAAAAAGGAGGCTTTCACTTGGCCGCAAATGCAGGAGCTGCTGTAATCCCTGTTCATTTCGGTGGTGTAGGCGCATGGCTTCCTAAAGGGGACTTTAGAATTACCAAGGCTGGTGTCGTGAAAGTAAAGTACGGTGCGCCCATTTATTCCACGAATGTGGAGGAACTCCAAGATAAGAGTTACGATGCGGTGGTCGCATTGTCAAAAGAGAATCAAACAGGCAATTAACTGACCAGTTCTGAGTCTAGCTTTGTCGCGAGTTTCAAACCTTCTCGAATGGCTCTTTGAGCGTCTAATCCACGCGCATTTAATGCACCACCGATACAAGAGACCTTAATACCTGCATTTTTTAGTGTGTTCAAAAGGGGTGCGAAAGGCATTTGACCCGCACAAACCACGACGTTGTCCACAGGCAAAATCACCGATCCTTTGTCAGGATGAGATAAATGAAGCCCTTTATCATCAAGGTGAGTATAATCTATGTTAGACCACATTTCAACACCTCTTTTCCTGAGTGTTACTCGGTGAATCCACCCCGTGGTTTTACCCAATTTGGCACCAGGCTTTCCTGGGCTACGCTGAAGGAGATAGACCTTCCTTTGAGAGACGCTTCTCTCCGGTTTTGAGAGTCCACCTCTGCTTGACAAGCTCTCATCGATGCCCCATGACTTTAAAAATCCGGAGGCTTCTGAGTCGTGTGTTAGGAAATCCGCCACATCAAACCCTATCCCACCAGCACCAACGATTGCCACGTTTTTACCTATTTCAACCTCGCCATTTAGAACGTTCAGATAGCTGACAACTTCGGGGCGATCGGCACCAGACAACTTCCATTTCCGTGGACTTACACCCGAAGCCAAAACAACATGACTGTATCCTGATTGAATCAATTGATTTTCGGAGACGGATTCCCCGAGATGCACCCCTACATTCAAACTTGACAAGCGATGTGTGAAATATCTAATTGTAGACTCGAACTCACCTTTGCCTGGGATTTTCTTTGCGACATTGAATTGACCTCCCAGAGATTTTGCTTTCTCATAAAGATCCACTTCAAAGCCTAAAGTCGCCAACTCAGTTGCACAGCTCATCCCTGCGGGCCCACCTCCGACAACCGCAATTTTATACCCATTTAAAGGCTTGACAATAGATGCGTCAGGCCACATGTCTTCTTCACAAGCTCTGGGATTAACGAGACAAGAAGCGATTTTTTGTTCGAAGACATGGTCCAAACACGCCTGATTGCAACCGATACATGTATTGATGCTTTCGGGTGATTCTTCAAGCGATTTTCGCATTAAGTGAGGGTCCGCTAGAAATGGACGTGCCATCGAAATCATATCAGCACATCCATCCGCAAGTGCACGCTCACAATTTTCCGGATCGTTGAAGCGATTTGTTGTAATAAGAGGTATCCCTAATTTCCCCATAAGACGTTTTGTGACAAAGGCAAATCCACCTCGAGGCACCATTGTCGCTATGGTTGGAATGCGCGCCTCATGCCAGCCTATCCCTGTATTAATCATGTTTGCTCCAGCAAGTTCTATGTCCTTTGCAAGCTTTTCGACTTCATCCCATGAACTTCCACCATGCACCAGATCCAGCATACTGAGACGGTAAATGACAATGAAGTCAGGGCTTGTGTTTTCTCTGATTTGGCGTACGATCTCTTTCGGAAAACGTATCCGGTTTTCAAAAGATCCACCCCACTCATCGGTCCTCTTGTTTGTTTCGGAAGCTATAAACTCATTGATAAGGTAACCCTCCGACCCCATGACTTCTACGCCGTCATAACCAGCGGCCATGGCGAGCTTTGCCGAGTTAACGAAATCTTTGATTGTTCTCTTGACACCCCTGCTTGACAGTGCGCGAGGTTTAAACTTACTGATGGGAGATTTAATCGCCGAAGGCGCTACAGCAAAAGGCGTGTAGGCATAACGACCCGAATGCAGGATTTGCATCACAATCTTCCCTCCTTCGTTGTGAACGGCCTCCGTGATCTGTTGATGCGCTCTTGCATGCCTGTTTTTTGTCATCCGTGCGCCCCCCCATGCCGTAACACCTGCTCTGTTAGGTGCAATTCCTCCAGTCACGATAAGTCCTACTCCCCCTTTTGCTCTTTCTCCGTAAAATTTTGCCAAACGTGGAAACCCACCCTTTAATTCTTCAAGTCCAGTATGCATCGACCCCATAATAACACGATTCGGCAGGGTCGTTGACCCTACTTTAAGTGGAGAGAACAAGAGTGGATATGATTTGTGAGGCTTCACTATATCGGGTTATTCAAAATCACGATATCTGTCAACAAAGTCTTGTCTGAGGCCATTCCTCGAAGCTTGCATTTTAATCGTCTTCTCAGTCATGGGATTTGTGAGCTTTTTATCTTTGTCCTTTAAGTTATTCCAAACTTCCATAAAGTTCGTGTCATTTGTTTCGAAATTAAAAAACGTGTCATATTCGAAATAGTACCAATGATTCTCACTTAAATGAAAGTAAACTCGTAGTTCATCACGCCCCCTGTCACGAACAAGCTCAACACGACCTGGTACTGTTCTAAACACAGCCTCATCTCCAATCGTAGCTATACCAAGTTCCGCAGTTGAAACAAATGCGTCCTCATATGAATCGTAGAAAAATTCAAGCCCTGTAAGCATCATTGTATACCGAATTTCTTTAGGGACCTTTTTGAAGGTGCCCTCTCGCGACAATTCTCTAAGTGCATTATCTGCAACTTCCATTCCTGCAAGTTCTCTTAAAGCATACTCATAATTTGTAGCACTGAAATCCAATGGAGTAGAAACAGCTGCGTTTGTAAGCTGATCAGCCAAATGTGACTCAAGGTCATCTGACATATATATATCAAGCGCCAGTGAACCTTTCATTTGAATCTTGCCGGACTCGGACTCCCATGCAGAGCCAACAAAGGTGTGGTCAATAATACTGAAGTCGAATGGCAATTTTGAGGCCCCGGATGAATAGACGCCACATCCATCTTCAGGCAATTCAACGAATGTTCCAGGGAGACCCTCACGACGAAGTTTATCAGCATTACATACCACATACCTCGCTTTTTTACTGTCAAATCTGAGGGCACCTTCTGGTTTAAAAATCTCTCGGTCTCCCCGGTCTGGTTTTTTAGTAAAGAACGCAGAATAGGACGTGAAGGGAGCATCGTCAGACATAATGACCCCCACACCAAGATGGGCTTTCGTCATTTCTTGAACAATGGAATCAAGAGGTATGGCAACATCAGACGGATCAATAACAGATTCAAACTGTATCCACTGTCTTTTAAAATCTTCACATTTAAAAGCCAGACGTGTTCCGCCATCAAATTCAAGATCCTTTCGACCTGACAAGAGTTTGACATCTCCTGTGAATTCAAAATATGGGCTCAAATAGAACGCTTGCCCCATCGAAATGGAACCCATTGCTGTCGTTGAATATGAAGTGTCTACATCAATCTTGTCAAAGAAAATAGGCCAGTCTATACCTTGTGCGTCCTTATATAAATATGATGCCGCCGCTCTATAATCTAGTCGGCCTTTCACGTCAATAGTCGCATCGAAAAAACGGTGATATCTGGTGACATCATTGGCATAAATCAACGCGTTTTTTAAAGGATCCATCGCCGCATCACGTCGAATGGTGACTTTCCCACTGTCAGGCCAAATCTCAGCATCTGCTACCGCGATTGCCTTCACATCTCGACAAACAACGATGGCTTTCTCTACGTTATATAAGGCGCGAGTACATGCAAAATGAAGTGAGTCTTGGTTGGGGTGAACAGATACAAAGTTCGAAAAGGATTTGTCAGCAAGATCAGCGAAAACCAGTTCTTCTTGGTCGGTAAAGGTGTTTTCAAGCTCGATTTGATCTTCGTCCATAAACCATCTAAATCGATCCATCGTACACAAATATCTGACAGCAGGAAGCGCAATTTCTGTCAGCCCTGCATGTGAAACGAAGTCGCCTACACGTGTTTTGAAATCAACATCTGCTTTTACGTTGTCCGTTTTAAAAGCAAGAGCATTTAGATCATTTCCTTGAATTTCAAATCTTGCGGTATCAGCTTTCATTCCTAGCTCACCCATTGTGAAATCTTTGGAGCTTAGAAATGCTTCTTCAAATTCAAACTCACCCTCGGCAGACATTCCAAGGGCACTCAAATGTATTGCTCCGGAGAGCATCACATCATCGTTAAAACATCTTAATCTGTCAAATTGAGATATGACATCTAACAAAGGCTCACCGCGTTCAGACGACGTGTGGAGCGCAAATTCAGTTTCAGTGGCTTCAATAGATGGAACATGATCCGCAGATGACGCATTCGTATAGGCGGTTGTCTCGCCGAATGCTGAGTCAGGAACCAACACCATCGCCTCGCCTACCAAATGAGATGTCAAAAAATCTATCGCCCCGTTCCCTTGCAGTCCATCCATGTTAAGCGTTAAATCAGCATTCAAGGTGCCTACTCCTTCGTAAAGAGGAAATCCACCAGGAGGGTTCGCTGTCTTTATTCCAAGAGAGAAATCTTTCATAAGACGTAAGTCGACATCCAAATCAGGGACGATTCCGCCTGCCAAAAGTTCACCTTTGAAACTCAGGTCGTCTTTCACAAAGTTATCTAAGCTATCAATATCGAAGGGTTCCAATGCATAACGAAATCTGTTTCTATGGTATGCGCCCTTGTGAATACTTGGACTGTCGTAATAAACATAAGACGGACCCTCACTATTAAGAACAGGATAGTGCGTGTAGTATTCAGACTTCCATCCTGAGCGATTCGATGGGTCATCTATTTCTAAGGTGCCCGTAATACCATCAATTGAATTTCTCACCTTCCTTGTTTTAGGCTTGCCATCAATTCCCAATTCACCATCAATCTCAGCCCTAATATGCATGTTATCTACAGAATTCAATGCAATAAGGAAGTCTGCATAATTAAACTCAAACCCTGAACCAGAAAACTCAAAATTCCCTGCGGCTACTCTCCCTGAAAACGTAAAATTTCGATCTTCAGACATCTTGATTCGACCATATTCAGGAGTCACGATCACATTTTGTTCTGTACTTAATTTGAATTTAGAAAGACCATCTATTTCTAATATCCTCGAACTTAAGCCCAGCCTGGCATTTGCACCAGATTGGACGATCGATTTAAAGGCGATGACGTCATAATCGACCCTGCCTCTGTTACATTTTAAATGTTTTTCAGCTTTTGGAAGCCAGGTACACCATCTTTCTTTCACATCGTAATCAACATACCCATCTAATGCCAAATTGATCAACAACATCCTCGCCTGCACCTCGTTTAGCTTTAAATAATCTGCATAATCAATTGCATAAAATCCTGGGTCTTCTCTTTCGTGAACAAACTTACCTAGTTCTATCAAAGGGTTAATAGAAGCATAAGCTGACATTTCATCAAATGTTCGTTTGTCAAAATTCGATTGAGATCTAAAAATACCGACGCTACGTCCAGTTGGAAGCAGTGGACCAAAATCAATTGTCTTTCCGCTTAACTTCCATGTTAACGCTTCAACTTGGAAATCCATTTTGTGATATGAGTCAGAAAAAGCCTGCAATCCTATTCCCTCTTCATCCCTAATAAATCTGACAAATTCACTGTTTCGATCATATCTAACACCAATACTTGGATGGTGAATGCTGTCTTCATCTAAATAAATAGACATCCCTGCTTTCGAAGCTACAAATCCATCATTTTGGAATAAAATCTCATCTACGGCGCATCGAATAAATAACGTATCCTCATGATATATCTTCAGGTAACCAGGATTCCCACTTACTGAAGTCCCATCCAATCTTGAACCTCTGACGACGATACCTCCCTCGAAGTCCATGTTTGGATAGATATTCTCGAGCACCAATCTCTCGTCTCTGGATTCAAATTTCGGATAATCTTTGTCATGTGGAGATTTAGAAGACTTTACTTTCACTGTCAGTCCCCCCACTAAATTTCTATCTATAAGTTCTGTATGAAAAATGACGGGGCTCGTTCTAAATGAACTGACCGAAAGCTTGATTTGGTAATCTTTCAGCTCTGCAAATTGCAAGCTATCATTGAACGTAGTCCCTTCCCAATGAACTTGACCACCTGTCCCCTTCCAACGGCCTAAGGTTGGTAAAAATACCCCAGAAGTAGACCTTACTCTTGCACTGTCACCATTCGAATAACACACAAGCGTACCATTGTTAAATTTCACAAAAGGCAAAGAATCTAAGCCAAATTCCACATCACCATCTTGAAATTGCCAAACCACTGTTTTCTTTTTTGCAATCAGACCCGAAGAAAATAAATCGGGAGACAATTGCAGATATGGCACGAGTTTCTTTCTCCACTTTTTATTGGAAATCATTGCATGGATTTGACTGTTCCAAGAACGCCAATCGTTTAATGAATTTTGATCAAAGCCATCTTCAATTTGCACAAGCGCACCCTGTAAGTATGCCAAAATGCCAGAGGAATTACGAATATGGACACTTTGTAATTGGCTGACTGTAGAAATAATTGTATCCTGAATGGCGTTGGATAATTTGTCATCAAGAAATTTTGGGCCAAACTCTCTTCTCATCCACCTTGCGTTTTCGACAAGACCTTTTGCAAAGTTGCCCTCCATTTCTTTGACAAAATCTGATGGAGAAAGCAGCTCAGAGTCTTTTGAGTCTTGAGAAAATGAATA
>MDSV01240744.1_pt1 | contig 13137 bp, 10 predicted proteins | sample 810851 | NCBI WGS metagenome assembly MDSV01 (sample SAMN05326640, study PRJNA326480) | marine metagenome | isolation source: seawater | place: Atlantic Ocean: North East | collected 2012 | reverse complement strand
GCACTAGATTGGATTGAAAGACAAAATTTAGATTATAGTCAATGTTGGGTGTCTGGTTTTTCTTTTGGGTCTTTAATTTGTATGCAATTGATTATGAGAAGACCAGAAGTCAATAACTTTATTGCAGTCTCACCACAACCAAACGTTTATGATTTTTCTTTTTTAGCTCCCTGTCCAACATCAGGACAAGTTGTTTATAGTGAGAATGACGAGTTAGTCACTAAAGAGAGTATAAATGAATTGGATAATAGAATTAAAAGCCAAAAAGGTGTGGAAGTAATATTTTCTAAAATTAAAAACTCAAATCATTTTTTTAAAAATAAAGAAAAAGAGTTGACACTAGAAATTGAAAAATACCTAAAAGAAAAAACAGCTTTGATTTAATTTTTTATCATTTTTCCTCCAACACAAGGAGCATTACATCCAGTTGTATTCGGAAAAGAAATTGGTAACTTTAAGAACGTTCTCACAGCTAAATATGCAAAAGCTTGAGACTCAATAAAATCCCCATCTGTATTGTATTCATCAATGTTTTTAAAATTTATACTGGGCGACATATGATCTTGAATTTTTTTCATTAGAACTTTATTTTTTCTACCACCTCCACAAACCAAAATTTCGAGAATTTTTTTTTTTGATCTTTTTAAGGATAAAGATAATTCCTCTGCAATAATACTTGCCGTAAAATCAGTTAATGTTGCCACGCCATCTTCTAAGCTGAGCCCCCTTACAAAAGAAATATCAAAATCATTAGTGTCATAAGACAATTTTTTTTTATCATTTCTATTCATGTATAATTCTTGAGCCTGCTCTAATATTATTTCATTTCTTGTTCCAATTAATGCAAGTCGTCCATCTTTATCAAATTTTTTATCAGAGTTATTTCTTATCCAGTTGTCTATTAAACAATTACCAGGTCCAATATCTTTACTAATTAATTCTGCAAGATTAACTTCGTCCTGTACAATCGTAATATTAGAAATTCCACCAATATTTAGAAAACAAACTGGTAATAAAATTTTGTTTTTTATACTTATTAAATGATGAAAAACGGGAGTCAAAGGAGCACCTTGTCCGCCATTCGAAATATCATTACTTCTAAAATCAAAAACTATATTCTTATTTGTTAATTGATTTAAAAGTTTCCCATTGCCTAATTGTTTGGAAATTTTTTTTTTTGGATTATGATAAATAGTTTGACCATGAAAGCCTATTAAAGTTTCATCTGCTAAATTTAATTCTTTAATAATTTTTGCATGAAATAATGTAATTTTTCTCTCCAGATTATTAATTTCATTAATAAATGTCTCTAATTGTTCAATATTATGAATTTTTTCTTTTAAATTGTGAATATCTCTGTAGATTTCTCTGTCATATTCATAATACTTGTCTTTGATAGTCTCAAATTTATTTACTCCATTGGTTATTACAATGGAGGCATCTACACCATCCCCAGATGTACCACTCATTAAACCTAAAGAGATCAAATTTTTATGCATATTTTTATTTATTTATAACAATTTTTGTATAATAGTTGGTTAGTTAAATATCACTATGAAAAAAACATTTTTACAAGAGATGAGTGAGCGAGGTTACCTCAGTCAATGCACAGATTCGGATAAACTTGGCGAATTATGTAATAAAAAATCAATTTCCGGCTATATAGGTTTTGACTGTACAGCAGCTAGCTTACATGTCGGTAGCTTATTACAGATTATGATTTTAAGATTAATGCAAAAACATGGGCATAAACCTATTGTTTTACTGGGAGGGGGAACTACTTTAATCGGTGATCCATCTGGAAAGGACTCTACTAGAAAAATCTTACATCAAAGTGAAATTAGAAAAAATATTAAAAGCATAAAACAAGTTTTTAATAAGGTCTTAGATACCACTAATAAAAAAACCTCACCCATTTTTGTTGATAATTCTAAGTGGTTAACGAAATTAAATTATATAAATTTTCTAAGAGACATTGGATGTCATTTTACAGTAAATAAAATGCTTACATTTGAAAGCGTAAAATTACGATTAGAAAGAGAGCAATCTTTAAGTTATATGGAATTTAATTATATGATGTTACAAGCTTATGATTTTTATCAGTTGTTTAAGAAAAATAATTGTGTGTTACAAATTGGTGGATCTGATCAATGGGGTAATATCGTAAACGGTGTGGATTTAATTAGGAGAAAATTACAAAAAGAATCGTACGGTCTTACTTCTCCATTAATCACCTTAGCCTCAGGCGCAAAAATGGGTAAAACCGAAAAAGGTGCAATCTGGTTAAATGAAGATCAATTCTCTGCATATGATTATTGGCAATTTTGGAGAAATACAGATGATAAAGACGTAAAAAGATTTTTAAATTTTTTTACAGAAATAGATTCAAAAAAAATAGATGATATTTGTTTTAAGGAAAAAAATATTAATAACCTAAAAGTTTTATTAGCTAATGAAGCTACAAAAATTCTGCATGGCGAAAAGGCTTCAAGAAAAGCTGAACAAACTGCTAAAGAAACATTTGCTGGAAAAGGGATGGGAATAGATTTGCCTGAAATTAAAATAAAATCAGGTGAAATTAAGAAAGGTATTAGCTTTTTGGATTTCATTGCTAATAATAAAATACTATCATCAAAAAGCGAGGTTAGAAGAGTTATTGCCAACAAAGGATTTAAAATAGACGATGTTGTAATTGTAGATGAAAAAAAAATCCTACAATTAAACGATTTTAAAAATAATATTTTTAAATTATCTTTTGGGAAAAAAAAACATTACATGGTTAAAATTGTTTAGTTCTTACTCTTATCTATAATTTTTTGAATAAATCTTGGAGTGAGCGTTCTAATAGGGTTAATGGTGGTTTTTATTTCACCTTTAGGTCCTTTCATCTTGAAACTGATACCAAATAATCCTTCTCCAGCCTCCTTAGGAATTACAATATTGCCAATAACAGGTATTTTTGAAATCATTTTATTTAAAGTTTTTGCTGGGACTAAAGTGCCTCTCAAACTAGTTAAACCCTCTTTGTCTCGATATCCCTCCATAAGCACAGACATACTTGGTCCTAAGGCCAATATCTCATTTAGTTTTAAATTATTTTCATTTTTTTCCATGTCAATTTCTAAAACGTCAAAAGATAAACCTTCGCCCTCTGCTAAATCTGCTAAACCTCCAAGATCAGCTAATGATAATAATTTAATAACACCTGGAGCATTGACAACTTTAAAATTTTCAACTTTTAATTTTGATCTTGATGATGCGCCATCAATTATAGAGGTAAATAATAAGTTTCCACCTGAAAGACCTTTGAAGAAACTATATTCAGCTAATAACGGCCTGCTCAAATCTGAATAAATCTCTAAAAATTTTTTATCTGAATTTTTGTCCTTTTTCATAGTTATATCTAAAAAATTATTCCCTCCAAAATCTCCTTTTGAAGAAATTTTTATAAATTGTCCCTTTTTTATCTCACCTAACAATTTAAAATTTTGAAGTTCTTCCGCCATTGGTACATTTACCGTATTAAAATCAATTTCTATCTTATCGCTTATTTTGTCGAGTTTATTTGGACCACTTTGTTTATTTAAGAATTTACCTAAATTTGTTGCATCAAATTTATTTCCTTTTATTAATATCTTATTATCTTTTTGAATAAAAAAATCATTATTATCAGTCTTTACTTCAATTTTTTTAAACGACGTAAGAGTATTGTTTTTTAAAACTAACTTTTTTATCTTAATTGAGTTTTCTTTATCTTTAAAATTTAGCTGATTTATATTTAAATTTTTATCTTTTATTTCTAAATTTATATTTAAATTTGCATTAGAATTTTTTGGTTTCACGTAATTAATTAAACTTAATTCAATACTATCCAGATAATCTAGATTTAATTTTAAATCGAATTTCTTATCTTTTAAAGTACTCTTAAAATTTATTTTAGATTTACGAGACTCATTGAGTGTGTATTTGCCTTCACCGATAAAAGTATTGGTATTAGGCTTAAAATTAGTTATAATATTTAAATCTGAAAAATAGAGCTCTCTAATTTCTTTTTGTAAAAAATTACTTTTTATAGAATCTGAAAATTTAAACCCAAGTGATTTAATATTGCCTGAAATATCGTAATTATAATTTTTTACTTTATAAGTATTATCTAAATCAATAATAAATGTATTATTTGTATTTGCTTTGAGACTCTTTAGGTTATCTTTTAAATTAAACTTATCTAAAATTTGAGAATATTTCTTAAATTGTTTGTCACTTAGATCTATAAAAGATTTAAAGTTTGATTTTATCTTTAAACCGTTGTCTAATGATAGCTTTATATCTCCATCAGAAATGTTAATACCACTTAGATTTCCAAAAATATTTTTTATCAAAATATCATTTTTATCAGCAAAAAAATTTAAGTTTGAATTTGAAAAAATTATATTATCATACAATTCTACATTTAAGTCTTCTATTGATCCTTTTGCAATAAAGTTATCAAGTGTCCCTTGATCATTTGAGAAAATATCTATTTCTGAAATCAATTTTCCATTTTTTATTTTTTCAAAAAAATTCTTAAAATTTGAGGGTTTTATAAATACAGATAATTTCTTCAGTTGAGAAATATCTAGTTCTTCTAAGGCTATGCTTGTTTTTTTTATTTTAGTTTCTGACTTCAACAAAGAAAGGAAATCTACGTAAGCTTTAATATTTTTTATAGGTATAAATATTTCATTATATTTTATTATGGGTCTTTGTGTTTCCAGAAATAGACTAAAATCTTTGATATCAATTTTAAATTTAATAGTATCAAGGTCTAAGCTTATATTCTTAGTACGAGACGCTTTATCTGAAATCAAATTATTAAATTTATTTGTTTGGACTCCTGTTGTCGTCAGCATTAAAATAAGAGAGCTTATTGAAATGAATAAAATAATGGCTATTGTTAAACTTATCTTTTTCATTTTTTATTTTTAATACCCTCTTCTATAAATAAGTCTATATTACCGTCTAGAATACTAGATGGATTGGTGCTTTCTGTTTTATTTCGTAAATCTTTTACTAATTGATAAGGTTGCAACACATAGGATCTAATTTGATGTCCCCAACCAATATCAGTTTTATTCGTTAATTCTTTTTGATTATCTTCTTCTTTTCTTTGTATTTCATGCTCATACAACCTTGCCCTAAGCATCTGGTAACATGTTTCTTTATTTTTATGTTGCGATCTCTCATTTTGACATTGTACAACAATTTTCGTTGGATTGTGTGTAATTCTAACTGCACTGTCGGTTGTATTAACATGTTGGCCACCAGCACCGCTTGATCTAAAAGTATCTATTCTTAAATCTTTTTCATCTATTTTAATATTAATATCATCTTCAACTGCTGGATAAACCCAGACACTAGCAAAACTAGTGTGTCGTCTGGCTCCACTGTCAAAAGGTGAAATTCTAACAAGTCTATGAACACCTGACTCTGATTTCATAAGACCATACAAATAATCTCCAAAAACCTTTAAAGTTGACGACTTAATTCCAGCCTCTTCACCTTTGTGTTCACTAATAAGTTCATATTTAAATTTTTTTTTATCGAACCATTTCATGTACATTCTTCTGAGCATATCTGCCCAATCCTGGCTCTCTGTCCCCCCTGCGCCTGCATGTATTTCTAAGTAAATATCATAATCATCGTTGTCACCAGATAAGAAACAATTAATTTCATTTTTTTTAATCTCATTTAAAATTTGCTCAATTTTTTTGTTACAATCTTGGATTGTCTCATCATCATTTTCTTGAGAAGCTAATATGTGAAGGTCTTTTAAGTTGTTTATATCTTTGGAAGATCTTTTGTATGAATTTAGAATATCTTCAAAAATTTTTTTTTGTTTTATTGTTTTTTTTACTAAATTTTTGTCTTTCCAAAAATTTTCTTTTAAAGAAATTTGTTCTAATTCTTTTATTTTGCTTTCAACATTTTCGCTATCAAAGATACCCCCTAATATTTTTTAAGGACTTTTCTGCGATATTGATTATTGTTTCAAAATTTTCCATTAATAAAATTGTCTAAATTTAATTATTTTATCACGACCGCTAGAGGAGATTAAGGTATTATTATCAATATTGTTAATATCTTTTAGTTTTAAAGCTTCAATAATTACATTTTCCTCACTTGATGATGCTTTGAGGCCAGTATCATAATTTAATGATGTTAAATAAATATTTTCGGGTATTTGAAATTCTTTAAAATCATCTTTGTAGAGAGCTTTCTCAACAAAATCCTTAAAAATAGGCAGTGCAGCTTTAGATCCAGTTTCAAATTTACCGAGTGTTTTTGGATTGTCGTAACCGATATAAACACCAATTACTAAATTCGAAGAAAATCCTATGAACCAAGCATCGTAATTATCATTCGTAGTTCCAGTTTTTCCTGCTAACGGAACATTCAAAGTTCTTAATTTTTTTGCCGTCCCTCTCTTTACAGCGCCTTGTAGAATAGAAATCATTTGATAAGCAGTCTCTTCACTTATTACTCTTTCATTGTCATTTTTAATTTCAGGAAGTTTTGAGTCATTATTTATAAATTTATCACAACCAATACAAGCTCTTTTTTTCTCTTGAAAAATTGTTTTTCCTCTCCTGTCTTGAATTCTAGAAATTAAAGTGGGTTCAATTTTTTTTCCACCATTAACAAAAGGTGCATAAGCCGAAGTAAGGTTTAACAAGGTAGTTTCTGCAGCACCAAGAGAAACTGAAAGTAATTCGGGAATTTCATCATAAATATTTAGTTGTTTTGATAGATTTAAAATCTCGTCTAAACCTAAAATTTTAGCAATTCTTACTGTCATTAAATTTCTTGAATATTCAATGCCTTTTCTAAAAGTTGAGGGACCGTAAAATTTTTTACCATAATTTTCTGGCTTCCAATTTTTTAAGCCAACACCTTGGCTTTCAACAAAAGGTGCATCAAGTATAATAGAATTCGGGGCAAAGCCTTTTTCTAAAGCAGCAGCATAAACAATTGGTTTAAAAGCTGAACCTGGTTGTCTTTTTGCCTGAGTGACTCTATTAAACTCACTTGTTTTAAAATTAAAACCTCCAACAAGAGCTAGAACGTTACCGGAAAATGGATCTAACGCTACGATACCACCATTTACTTTTGGATACTGTTTTAAAATCCAGAAATTTTTTTCTTTTTTTACAAAAATAATGTCTCCGATTTCATGAACATCTTTAATTGTTTTTTTTTGAGGAATTGACCATTTAATATTTTTAAAAAATAATTCTTTTTGAATAATTTTTTTTTTCTTATCTATTGTTTTAAATGTTACTTTGTTATCATTCAAAGAAACAATTTCTGCAAAATGCCAATTTAAAGTTGGGTCAAGTTTATATTTTGAAATTACCGCTTCCCAGTTTTTGTTTTTAATTTTATTTGTTATTGGACCTCTCCAACCTCTTCTCATATCATAATCCTCTATACCTTTTCTTAAAGATTTCATGGCTTGAATTTGATACTCAATTCTCAAGGGAGTGCTAATACTTAGACCTTGGGAATAAAGTTTTTCAAATCCATAGATATCTTTAACTGTTTTTCTTACCTCCTCTGTATACGAATTAGCCTCATTGACTATTTCTATTTTTCTTCTTTTTAGTTTTAATTGTGAATTTTTGTGTTCTTTTAATTCTTTTTTGGAAATAAACTTATTCTCCTGTAAGTTTTCTAAAACTAAATTCCGTCTAAATTTCGCAATTTCAGGATATTTATATGGATCGTATTTACTAGGAGCTTTTGGTAACGCAGCTAATAAAGCAGCTTCCGGATAATTTAATTCTTTAATAGATTTATTAAAATATTCCAAGCTAGCTGCAGCTATTCCGTAAGTACCTTGACCTAAATAAATTTGATTCAAGTATAGTTCTAATATTCTTTCTTTATTGTATGCTCTCTCTATTCGAAAAGCTAAAATTGCCTCTTTAATTTTTCTTTTTACTGAAACTTCATTTGTAAGTAAAAAATTCTTAGCTACTTGTTGTGTAATCGTAGATGCTCCCTCTAATCTCTTATTTTGAGAAATATTTTTAATATTTTTTATAAACGCTCTTAAAATACCCTTTGCATCTATACCTGGATGTTTAAAAAAATTTTTATCTTCTGCTGAGAGAAATGCATTAATCACTTTATTGGGTATAGACTCAAATGGGATAAACAATCTTTTTTCAATAGCATATTCCGCTATTAATTTACTATTTTCTGAGTAAACTCTACTCGAGATTGGAGGCTGATAATTGGACAATTTTTTATAATCAGGCAATCCAATAGAAAAATACCATAAAGTAGAGAAGACAAAAAATATTAATACAGCAATAGATATAATTATAAATTTTATTGAAAAATTGATAAATTTAAGCATAGCGTTTATTTATATCAGTAATTCTGACTTTCTTTAGGCATACAATAATTAAAATCGTGTATTTATACACAAAATTGTATAAAATAATCATTATGACAAATTTAAAAATATTCAATTACAAAAATTTAAAAGGAATTCAAAAAAAATGGAAAAAAATTTATATATTGATGCCTCGCATCCAAATGAAACACGTATTGTTCTCAAATCTGAATATTCTATTGAGGAATATGAATTTGAGGATAAAAATAATTTAAATTTTAAAAATAATATTTATTTGGCTACAATAAGTAGAGTTGAGCCTTCGTTGCAGGCTGCATTTGTCAACTTTGGCAGGGAGCGCCATGGTTTTCTGGCATTTAACGACATTCAATCTGATTATTATCAACTTCCTTCAGAGGACAAAGAAAAGATAAGAATTGCAGAAGAGAAAATAAGAGAAGATCTAAAAGACAAGACCATTATTTCAAGTCAAGAAAATTTGCAAAATGAAAATCAGTCAGAAGGTAAGATTGATGAAAGTGAAAACCAGATAGAAAAAGATAATAAAAAACAAGAATATAGAGAAAAAGTAAAATCTTCTTACGGTATTAAAAGATACAAAATACAAGAAGTCATCAAACCCGGGCAGGTAATTTTAATTCAAGTGATTAAAGAAGAACGCGGCCAAAAGGGAGCTGCGCTTACAACTTTTATTTCTTTAGCAGGAAAATATATGGTCTTAATGCCAAATACACCGAAAGGAGGAGGAATTTCTAGAAAAATTTTTAATTCTTCTGATCGTCAAAAAATTAGAAATATTCTAAACGATATTGAAATACCTAAGAGCATGGGTGTAATAGTTAGAACTGCTGGTGCTAACAAAACAAAAAATGAGATAGAAAAAGATTTTCAAAATACTTTAAAGACTTGGGAAGAAATTAAAGAAAAAGCATTAGAGTCTAACGCTCCTTCTCTTGTTTACGAGGAAGGTGATATTATCAAAAGAACATTAAGGGATACTTACGATAATGATACAAAAAATGTTTATATTGAGGGAAATGAAGCTTATCAAAAAGCAAAAAAGTTCATGAAAGAATTAATGCCTAAAAATGTAAAAAATATTAAAAAGTATAGGGGTAAAATACCTTTATTTCACGATGCTAATATTGAAAAAGAATTGAACAATATATATGAGCCTACTGTAAAACTTAAATCAGGTGGGTACTTGGTAATAAATCCAACTGAAGCATTAGTTTCTATTGATATAAATTCAGGTCAATCTACTAAACAAATTAACATAGAAAAAACTGCTCTTAATACGAATCTTGAAGCTGCAGAGGAAATAGCTCATCAAATAAAACTAAGAGATTTATCGGGACTTATTGTCATAGATTTTATTGATATGATGAATTTCTACAATAGGAGAATAGTTGAAAAAAAAATGAGAGAAAGCATTAGAAAAGATAGAGCGAGAATACAAATAGGTCGAATAAGTAATTTCGGACTTCTTGAAATGACAAGACAAAGGTTGAGGGAAGGATCAATTAAATGGGAGACTCAGCTTTCACTTTCTTCATTTTCACAAAAAATCTTAAAAAAAATACAGCACTTGGCGTTTACAGATAAAGTAAAAATTATAAATTCTTATGTTCCTGAAAAAGTAAAAACATACATTGAAAAAAATTTACTTGATGAATTAAAATATTTTCAAAAGAAATATACTTTTGAAATAAAAATATTATCAGATACAAAACTAATTATTCCCGAATATAAGATTGATTTAATGAGTAAGTCAAAAAAAATTATCAAATCTGTAGAAAATATTAATCTCATTAATCAAGTTAGTAAAATCAAAAAAATTTCACCAAAAGTAAAGAAAGAAAAAAGTAAAGATAACATTAAGAGTAAATACAAAAATAAAAAAACAAAGTCCAAAAAGAAAGTCAGAACTCTCTGGGTAAGAAGAAGAAAAAAAACTTAAATTAATCCCTTTGATGGAGAGCTTGCTATTGCAAATTCCTTTGTGCTCATTCTACCAGCCAAAAAAGAATTTCTGCCAGAAATTACAGCATCTTTAAAAGCTTTTGCCATCAAAATTGGTTTTTTTGCATTTGCAATGGCACTATTAATAAGTACACCGTCGCATCCGAGCTCCATTGCAATAGTTGCATCAGATGCAGTTCCAATACCAGCGTCAACTATAACTGGAACTTTAGATTGTTTTATAATTAAAGAAATATTTATCTTATTTTGAATTCCTAGCCCAGAACCTATTGGGGAAGCCAACGGCATAATAGCTGCAGCACCATTATCTTCTAACTTTTTTGCAAGTAATGGATCATCTGTGCAATATACCATTACTTGAAAACCTTCTTTTACTAATATTTTTGTTGATTTAATAGTTTCCAGCATATTAGGATAAAGAGTTTTCTTGTCACCAAGAACCTCTAGTTTTACTAATTTCCAACCTCCCATCTCACGAGCCAATCGTAGAGTTCTTAAAGCCTCTTCAGAATTAAAACAGCCAGCTGTATTAGGTAAAAAAATTATTTTTTTTGGGTTAAGATAATCAGTAAGCATTGGTTTTTTTTTATCTAATATATTTACTCTTCGAACTGCTACGGTTACCATGTCTGCTCCAGAAGCTTTAACAGCTTTTACAGTTTGAGAAAAACTTTTATATTTACCTGTTCCAACTATTAGTCTTGACTTAAGTATTTTACCAGCAATTTTAAAAATATCTTTTTTCAAACTATCCTCCTCCAATAAAATGGACTATTTCGATTTTATCATTATTTTTTAAATTTTTTTTCTTATAGTCTATTTTTTGAACAATTGTCCCGTTATATTCTACAGCAATTTTTTTTTTAATTAGTTTGTGTTTTTTTAAAAGATCGAATAATGAATAGTCGGGTTTTACAACTACTTTTTTTCCATTTAATTGTATTTTTGCCATAATTAAGTTATTCAATAATTAGAAATTTATGAATAAAATTATAATTCTTAATGGACCAAACCTCAACCTTTTAGGTGAAAGAGAAAAAACTCAATACGGAAAATCTACTTTAGCAGATATTGAAAAAAATTGTAATATTTTTGCAGAACAAAACAATATAAGTCTTTCCATGTTTCAGTCTAATATAGAGGGAGAATTAGTGGATCAAATTCAAAGTTCAAGAAATAATCAAAATGGATTGATAATTAATGCCGGAGGCTATACTCATACTTCTGTAGCAATTCACGATGCCCTAAAAGTATTAAAAATACCAATTATTGAATTGCATATAAGTAATATTTATAATAGAGAGGATTTCAGACACAAATCTTTAATTAGTAAAGTTGCTAAAGGAATAATTTGTGGTTTTGGAACTGATGGATATATAATGTCCTTAAAAGCAATGAATAATATTTTAGAAAATGAAAATCGATAAAAAATTAATAAAAGAATTAGTTGAAAACCTAAAAGAGTTTGAGTTAACAGAATTGGAATATCAAGAAGGCCAAACTAAAATAAAAGTTTCAAAGGCTTCAAGAGGAATTGAACAAATTAAAACAAGTTCAGTTGTCTCCCCAAATAAATCAGTTTTAAAATCTTCAGATGACAGTGATGGTGTAAGAGTAAAATCTCCAATTATAGGTACAGCCTACCTAGCTCCAGAACCTGGGGCAAAAAAATTTGTTGAAGTTGGTGATAAAATTAAAAAAGGTCAAACGGTAATGATTGTTGAAGCAATGAAGACCATGAATCATGTTCCATCGACTTCTGATGGCGAAGTGAAAAAAATTTTAATAGAAGACGGACAACCGGTTGAATTTGGTCAAACTTTGATTCTTCTCAAATAATATTAATGTTCAAAAAAGTTTTAATTGCTAATAGAGGTGAAATAGCTGTTAGAATAATCAGAGCTTGTAAAGAATGGGGTATAAAAACAGTTGCTGTTCACTCTGATGTTGACTCTGAGTCTATGCATGTAAGACTCGCTGATGAGAGCGTCTGCATAGGCTCTCACCAACCACAGAATAGCTATTTAAATATCTCGTCTATCATGTCTGCAGTAGACTTAACTGGTGCGGAAGCTATTCATCCTGGTTATGGATTTTTGTCTGAAAATGCTAAATTTTCTGAAATTGTAAATAAGCACGGTATTAAATTTATAGGTCCAAGCGCAGAAATAATCTCTAAAATGGGAGATAAAATTGAAGCAAAAAGAATTGCAAAAAAATTTGGTTTGCCTGTAATCGAAGGTTCTGAAGGTGGAGTGAAATCTTTTTCTGAAGCTAAATCAATATCTAAAGAAATTGGTTATCCGGTTTTAATTAAAGCTGCTGGCGGTGGTGGTGGAAAAGGTATGAAAGTAGTAGAGGAAGAGAGTCAATTAGAGAATTTATTTCTTACTGCCAAATCTGAAGCTAAGAAATTTTTTAATAATGATGAATTATATATAGAAAAATACTTCAAAAATCCTAGACATATCGAAGTTCAAGTTATGTCAGGAAAAAATAAAACTGTGCATCTAGCAGAGAGAGATTGTTCTGTTCAAAGAAGACATCAAAAACTAATAGAAGAAACTCCTAGCCCTGTTTTGAATGAAGAACTAAGAAAAGATCTTTTTGAAAAAACAGTTAAAATGGTAGAGCAAATTAATTACGAGGGAGCTGGTACTGTTGAATTTATTTACGAAAATGGAAAGTTTTATTTTTTAGAAATGAATACAAGAGTTCAAGTAGAGCATCCTGTCACTGAGGTGCAAACAGGT
>MDSV01204249.1_pt1 | contig 13137 bp, 15 predicted proteins | sample 810851 | NCBI WGS metagenome assembly MDSV01 (sample SAMN05326640, study PRJNA326480) | marine metagenome | isolation source: seawater | place: Atlantic Ocean: North East | collected 2012 | reverse complement strand
TTAACTTCAACAACCTCTCCAGTGAAAGGAGAATATACTTCAGATGCAGCTTTAACAGACTCTACAACCGCAGCCTCATCACCAGACACTACCGAATCTCCTACACCGGGCAGTTCTACAAAAACTACATCACCTAGCTGATCTTGCGCATGGTCACTTATTCCAACAACTACAACATTATCATCAATTAATCTTATCCACTCGTGAGATGCAAGAAATTTCAAATCGCTGGGGGTTTTGCTCATATTATAATTTTACCTTTTCTTACAAAAGGTAGCGATAGAATTCTTACTTTTAACAGTTTATTTCTAATTAGCACATTGGCATCTTCATTCACATCAAATGGAACTCGAGCTATGCCAATACTTTTTTTCATAAATGGAGAAAATGTTCCACTTGTAATTTCCCCTTCAAAATCATTTTTGATGATCTTTTGACCACTTCTCAAAACTCCTTTTTCATTTAGTAAAACTCCAACAAGTTTAAGTTTGTTGGAGTTTTTAATTTCAATGAGGTTTTCTTTAGCAATAAAGTCTCTTTCAACATCACTAAAATCGACAACCCAACCTAAATTAGATTCAAAAGGATTATTTTTTATGGACATGTCTGTGCCATTTAGATTCATCCCAGCCTCAATCCTTAAAGTGTCTCTTGCACCTAGGCCAATTGGAGCAATATTTTCAGAAATACATAAATCCCAAATTTTTTGGAGTTTTTGGTGATCACCTATAACTTCAAAACCATCTTCGCCCGTATAGCCTGTCCTTGATATGAAAAGATCACCTTCATATGCACAAGCAGGGAGCGATGGCGAGTATAGATATAAGAAAGAAAAGCTATTAATGTATCTGTAAAGTGGAAAATCAAGCACTTTGCTAAGAGTGGCTTCAGAGTTTGGCCCCTGTATAGCTAAAATACCTAAATTTGGCTTGTGAGAAAATTCACAATCAAATTTTTCAATATTAAGCTTAAAGAAGTTTTTTACATCGTCAAAAGTAGAGCAGTTTGATACAACCCTAAATTTATCGTTGTTAAATTTATAAACAATCAAGTCATCAATTATCCCACCTTCATTATTTGTTATAAGACTATAGAGTGCCTGATCATCTTTAATTTTGTTTACATCATTTGTTAGCACATACCTCATAAATTCTTGCGTCTGTGGGCCATGGAAATCAAATATATTCATATGCGAAACATCAAAAACACCAGCATCATTTCTAACACAATTATGTTCATCAATTTGAGAGCCATAATGTATTGGCATTTCCCAGCCTGAGAAATTAACAAATTTTGCACCCAGAGCCTCATGAGATTCATATAGAAAGGTTTTATTCATTATCAACTCTATTATTTAATATCAACACAAGAATTAAGCTTAAAATAATCATAGCTATGCTAGGGTTGGCAGCTAACTCCCACTGACCCTCTGAAGTAAAATTATAAATCTTAGATGACAATGTATCGAAGCCCACAGGCCTAAGTAGCAGCGTCGCAGGCTGCTCTTTAACCACCTCTATAAAAACAACTAAGAAGCCTAACAACAAGGATGGATATAAATATGGAAAATATATATTTTTAACAGTCTTGAATAAATTCTTTGAGTAGATTTTTGTTGCTGAAAGAGTTCCGCTAGACATATTTGAAAGCGCAGCATCTAAATAGCGTATCAAGGGCGTTATAAACCTAATCAACAAACATAAGAAAAGACCCCAAATACCAAACACCGTTATGGATAAACCAAAATAAAAGCTAAAAACTAATAGAAGAGAAACCGCAAGAACAGAGCCAGGTATTGCATAACCGATTGTTGATAAATTAAAAACAATCTTATTTGGGCTCTTGAAACTCCCTAATGAAAGTATTATGGCAATAAATGAAGCAGCTAATGCAACAAAAAGACCGATTAAAAAAGAATTAAAGATAAGCTCTATCGGAATATTATTATTAATACTGTGCGAAGACCATATCAACAGTTGTAAAAAAGGAAAAATAAAGGTTATTACAAAAACAGAAGAACAAAAAAGAGTAATCAGGAAATTTTGCACTTTATTAGACCTAATTAAACTATGATTTACTTTCCCAGAGCCTGTGAGGCTTCTACTTTCTGTATTTAATTTCCCAATATATAAAATTACCATTGCTAAAAAGAAAAGCATAAGAGATATTTTTGCCCCAGATATGAGATCTTGATAACCAAACCAAATATTAAAGATACCAACTGTTAAAGTATTTATACCCAATGTTGCAACGCCCCCAAAATCAGAAATGGTCTCAAAGATGCATAAAACCATACCAGCAATAATTGATGGTTTTAGTGAGGGGAGAAGAACAAGATAAATTGTTTGGAAGTTATTCTTGCCTAGAGACTTCGATGCTTTAAATATATTCACACCAATCTTTTTTAAATGCGCTTTACATAATAGGAAAGTATAGGGGTACAACCCAAGAGATATTATCAAAGCAGATAAAATAATATTTTCTCTTACAGTGATTGAAATGAAACTAATTTCTTCAGCAGCCCCAACAAAAATGAAAGCATACACATAAACTGGAAATGCAAGAGACAAACATAAAGCCCAAGAAAAAAATTTTCTCCCATAAAAGTCAAACATCGTCACAAAAATAGAGCAAGGGACAGCTATAAGAGATGTAAATATTGCAACAAAGAGGCTCAACAATAAAGTGTTTGATGTCATCTGTATTATTACAGATGATGTAACAAAATCATTAAGCGGCCTTGAGAAGCCTAGGATTATAAAAGTTAAGAATATTATTGAAACTAAAAGCACCCATGGGTATGAGAGTATTTTAAATAATCTTAAATGTTGCACTCTACTTTTTACTAATTATCAAAGTCAGAAAGAACTTTTTTAGATCTTGCTCCCATATCTTGGAGCTCCTTTGCTTGATTTGTAAGATTTCCCTTACCAGCGTTCAGTTTTTTCTCTGCATCATCTAAAGCATCTTGAGTGGCTCCAAAGCTAGTCTTTATTTTTTTAAAGTCAGCCTTTAAGCCAACTAATTTATCAATCATCAAGCCTGCTCTTATCGCTATTTTTTCAGCATTTTTGCTTAACTGGTCTTGTCGCCATAAACTTTCTGCCACTCGTAAGATAGCAATTAAGTTAGTTGGTGTAACAAAACCCATTTTGCTTTGCATGGCAGTTTTTTGAAGATCCCAATCATTCGTAAGCGCAAGGGATAGGGCAGATTCAACTGGTATAAACATAAGAATATAATCAGCAGAACCAAGCTCTTCAACACCTTTATATGATTTGGATGATAGCTGTTTGATATGGTTTTTAAGGGAAGTAAGATGCTCCTTGAGATGCTTATCTTTTTTTAAATCGTCATTATTCTTATCCGCGTCAATATATTTTTTATAGGATGTCAAAGAAACTTTTGAATCAATAATAATGCTTCTGTTGTCTGGCATGAAAACAATAGCATCAGGCTGAACTATTGAGCCATCAGTTGCTGTAAATTTTTTTTGAAGTACATAATCTTTATCTTTTCTTAGGCCAGATTCTTCCAATGTTTTTTCGAGCACCTGCTCGCCCCAAGATCCTTGAGTCCTAACATTGCCACTAAGAGCTAGTGTTAAATCTCTTGTTTCATTTGATGCTCTGTTAGTTATTTCGAAAAGACTTTCCATCCTTGCATCAAAATTTCCTCTAGATTCTGCCTCCTCCTCTTTGAGGCTTACGATGTCTTTATTTAGTTTTTCCAATTGGTCCTTGAAAGGCTTAAGCGTTAAATCAATTTTTTCTAGATTATGTTTAGAAGAACTATCATTATTTTCTTGAATAACTTTTGAAACTATTTCTTCAATATTTAAACTATTTCTATTAGTCATCTTGTAGGCAAACCAAAGAACAACACCAACTAAAGGAATAGCCACTAAAAGCTCGAGGAAAATTAAATTTATATTTTCATTCATATGCATTATTATTTCATTAAATTGTAAACACTCATAATGAAATGGAAAATTTACTTAAGAAATTTGAAGAAATAAAACAAAAAAATCTATCAATTGATCTTACTAGAGGAAAGCCTCACTCGGACCAATTGGACTTATCCAATGATTTAATGATGCAGCACGTTGATCCTATTGGAGAAAACAATATAGATCTTCGGAATTATGGTGAACCAATTGGAATTATTGAAGCAAGAAAACTCGGTGCAGATATTCTTGATAGCAAGGTGGAGCTGACTATAGCAGGCGAACAATCTAGCTATCTTTTAATGACTCAATTACTTTTGGGTAGATATCTATTTGGTATAGATGAAGATCCTTGGAAAGATGATGAAGAACCTGCTTTTCTTTGTGCTGTTCCTGGTTTTGATAGACACTTTGCAACTTTAGAGGGCCTAGGACTCAAGATGTATACAGTTAATCTTTGTCCATCTGGGATAGATTTAGAAGATCTAACTAAAAAACTCTCTAAGCATCGTAATATTAAAGGCATGATATGTGTTCCTAGACACTCAAACCCTTCTGGAGAAGTCTTCTCTGATAAAAATATAGAAGAGCTTTTAAAAATCACAAAGGAATACAACCCAAACTTTATTAACTTATTCGATCATGCTTACTTGATCCATGATTTTGATACAACACAACCGCAGACTCCCATTACAGTCTTAGCAGATAAGCTAGATGTTCTTGACAATATAGCCGTATTTACTTCTTTTTCAAAAGTTACCTTTGGCGGCGGCGGCATGGCATTTTTAACTACAGGAAAAAAGAATTTTAATTTGATCTCAAAAGTAAGAAATATGATGGTTATATGTCCCGATAAAATAAATCAAAAAAGGCATGTTAATTTTTTTAAAAATAAATCAAATGTATTAGATCATATGGAAAAACATGCCGAGCTTATAAAACCAAAATTTGATCTAGTTAATAAAAAACTTTCTTCTCTGCCTGATCATATTGGAAATTTTACTAATCCAACAGGAGGTTACTTTGTAACCTTCTATGCAAAAAATCCTATTGCTAAAAGAATCGTAAGCTTATGCAATGAGGCGGGTTTAATGCTTACTCCTGCAGGATCAACTTACCCATATGGGAATGATCCAAGAGATTCAGTTTTAAGAATCGCTCCTACATACATTGATATTAATGAGCTAGATGTTGCAATGGATATTTTTGTTTTAGCAGCACAAATTGCTGATTCTGAAAGCTAATACCATATAGAAATAAATTAGTTTTTATAATATTCTTATAATATGGAAAGCGATAATCTTTTAGTTGTATCCAGCAGCTCGATTGATAACAAGAACATTGATGAATATCTAGGTATTGTTGTTGGAAGCACGGTCAGAGCAAGAAATGTAGGAAGTGATATCTTTGCAGGTCTAAAGAACCTCGTTGGAGGAGAAGTGGTCGGCTACTCTAGACTTCTTGAAAGAGCTAGGAATCAGGCCTACGAGAGGATGATTGAAGAAGCAAAAAGTAAAGGAGCCAATGGAGTAATTAACTTTAGGTTTCAAACTTCTCAAATTGTTCAGGGCGCATCAGAGGTAATGGCCTACGGGACAGCTGTAAAGATTTCATAAGCCATATCAAATTTAAAGGATAGCTATGAATCAAACTGAGAAAACGGCATTTCGTGAAAGCATAATAATTGTATTTATTGGTTTGTGTATCAACTTTCCACTACAAACTTTTTTGCTTTGGATCACAATTGATAGGTGGCATTGGACTGATCCGCTAACTATATCCATTTTTACACAATGCGTAATTACCTTTGTTGCCCTTATTAGAATTTTTACTATAAGAATGAGGTTTACAAGGGGAAAATTCTGAAAATAGCAATTATAGGATCTGGAATATCAGGCCTTTCAGCGGCATATTATCTATCAGACAGACATGAAGTAGACCTTTTTGAAAAAGACTCAAGGCTTGGCGGTCACACTCACACTCACACTCTTCAACTAGAAAACAAAATAAATGTTGATTCAGGATTTATTGTCATGAATGACAGAAACTATCCGTTATTAAGAAACCTCTTTTTAGATCTAGAAATTGAGCTTCACCCAACATCAATGTCTTTTGGAGTGCAGACAGATTCCTTTTCTTGGTGCTCAGAGGACTTTAAAAAATTTAAATTTCTTAATAGTCTAAAAAAAATAAGGATTTTTCTTGAGATGATTAGATTTAATAATATTGCCTCTAATGTAGATTCAAATACTTCGATTAAAGACTGGTTAAAAGAAAAAAGATTTTCAGATTTTTTTAAAGAGCATTATGTTTTTCCTATGTCCGCATCAATTTGGTCGTCATCACAAGAGTCAATAAATAAATTCCCAATGAGATCATTCTCAAGTTTTTTTAATAATCATGGACTATTAGATTTAATAAAAAGACCTCAATGGTTTTCTGTTCTTGGAGGAAGCAGTACTTATATTCAGAAATTAATTGATAAATCAAAAATAAATAAAGTTTATACAAATGCGACATTATCAATTGGCAGAGAAAAAGGAAAAATATTTATTAAAAATAATAATAATGACAGTCATTACGATGTAATAATTTTTGCATGTCACGCTAATCAGATCCAAGAAATCCTAGTTGATATTTCAAACGAGGAAAGAGAAATTCTTTCCATGTTTGAATATACAAAAAATAATGTTTTGCTCCATTCCAACGCAAGCTTAATGCCGGAAAATAAGTCTCTTTGGTCTTCATGGAATTCCTTCAAAAATAATGAGCATGATTATCTTTCTTACTGGATGAATAATTTACAAAAATTAGATACTCAAAGAGATATTTTCGTTACAGTTGGTAATTTTCCTGAAGTGGGTGAAGAAAAAATATTCAAAAAGATTAGCTATGAGCACCCTTTATACAGTGAAAAGACATTAGAGGGACAAAAATTAATAAGATCAATTCAAGGAAACTCCAATACATATTTTAGTGGAGCCCACCTTGGCTATGGATTCCATGAGGATGGTATTAAATCAGCAATTGAAATAACTAAAAAAATATATGAATAGAGCTAAATTAAATTTCTTTGATGGCAGAGTGTCTCATAGGAGAGTTGGAGCTAAAAAGCACCAGTTTGAATATAAATATAAATCAGTGTTAGTTGAAGATGTCTTTAATCTTAATAAAGATAAATTTAATCAAATTAGTTCAAAGATATTGAGCTTTGAAGAAAATTATTCCGATATGTCGAGAAGAGTAATTGATGGAATGATAGATTTTATAGTTAAACACAATATTGAAGTTGATAGTTGCAAGATAAATCTTCTTAGAACTCCTAATGTAGGTTTTATAAAATCTTTTAATCCAGTCTGTTTTTGGTTCTTAGAGAGTGAAAAAGAATGTAAATTATTTATAGCGGAAGTTAAAAACACATTTTATGAAGACCAAATATATATTATTGAAAATAATGGGGAACCAATCTCTGAAAATACTTGGTTAGAAGTGAAAAAAAATATGTATGTTTCACCGTTTGCAGAAAAATCTGGTTTTTATAGATTTAATTTATCTAGCAACCCATTTAAAATCCAAATAAATCAGTTTAACAAAGAGAAGAAAGCTGAAATTGTTACAAACATTAGAGGCTCAACCTTTCAAACAAAGCATTTTGGTAAGATCGTTTTTTATTTTAGCCTTGGCTTGAACTCTTCACTTGTTCTTGCAAGAATTCACATACAGGCTCTTTTTCTTTGGATGAAGAAATTTAAAATCTTTCCCCACGGAGATAGTGGATATGCTGACTAACTTAATTCAAGATTTCTTGAATAAAAATATTGGAGAGTTGAAGGAAAAGAATATTCTTTTAACTCTTCCAAATAACCGAATAATTAAATTAGGAGAACATCAAGAATCTATTGAAATTGTTTTCAATAGCTGGCTTGGTATGTGGTTAATATTTAGAAGAGGCGCACTAGGGTTAACAGAAGGCTATATTAATAATTATTGGCACACTGAAAATATAATTGAATTAATGGATTATCTTCCAAAAAATTTAAAAGCATTTTCAAAGATTTCAAATGGAATGCTCTCTCTAAGATTCATTGCAAAAGTAAATCATTTTTTAAATAAAAATACTTTGAAGGGAAGTAAAAAGAATATTGAAGCACATTATGATCTTGGTAATGATTTTTATAACTTATGGCTAGATAAAACTATGACATATTCATCTGGTATTTTTTATGAAGAAACTGCCAGCCTGAATGAAGCACAAGAAAATAAATATCAATCAATCCTTGATATGTTAGATTTAAAAGAGGGAGCAAGGATTCTTGAAATTGGATGTGGTTGGGGTGGATTTTTAGAATATGCAGCAAATCAGAGATTTGATGTTAAAGGTATAACGATATCGCCAAGTCAATATCAGTTCGCTGAAAAAAGATTAGAAAGAATGGGTGCAGCTGCTGAGATTGAGTTAGTTGATTATAGAGAGGTATCCGGAAAATTTGATGCCATAGTTTCAATTGAAATGTTTGAAGCAGTTGGTTCAGAGTATTGGGATATATTCTTCTCAAAAATATATTCACTTCTCAAAGAAGATGGTAGAGCCGCAATTCAAACAATAACCATTGGAGATGAATTCTTTGAAAGCTACCAAAGTAATCCAGATTTTATTCAAACCTATATCTTTCCAGGAGGGATGCTTGCTAGCGATAAAGTCATTCATGAGCTTGCAAATAATAATGAACTAAAATTACTCGACCAAAAAGATTTTCCAGAATCCTATGCTAAAACTTTAGAAACATGGTTTATCAATTTCCAAGAATGCTGGCATAAAGTCAAGCTGCAAGGGTTTGATAAGAATTTTAAAAATACTTGGGATATGTATCTTGCTTATTGCAGGGGAGGTTTTTTAAATGGAAGAATCTCAGTCACACAATATTTAATGGAGAAAAAATGACTAAATTTATACTTTATTTAACAGAAAAAGGCTATATACCTGACTTCCTTATAAAGAAAGCGGCTATTTTTTTATCAAATAGAAGACTGACAGAATCAGATATTGGAAAAAATAAGGAAAATATCATCAACATACTCTCAGATGGCAAAGTTGCAGAAAAGACGATTGATGCAAATGATCAGCACTATGAAGTTCCACCAGAATTCTTTAGGCAAGTTCTAGGAAAGAGACTGAAATATTCTTGCTCGCTATTTAATGACGAAATAGGTCTAGATGAAGCAGAAATTAAGATGTTAGATTTATATATTGAAAGAGCGGATATTTCAAATGATCAAGAAATATTAGATCTTGGATGTGGTTGGGGAAGTTTTTCTCTCTACGCAGCTGAGAAATTCCCTGACTCTAAAATAACGTCTGTTAGCAACTCTCATGATCAGATTAATTTTATTAAATCAGAATCTAAGAAAAAGAATTTAAAAAATATTAACGCTATAAAGATGGACGTAAATAATCTTAATTTAGATAGAGAATTTGATCGCATTGTTTCAATTGAGATGTTTGAGCACCTGAGAAACTATAAATCAATTTTGTCCTCTTTAAGAAGTTTGCTAACTGATAACGGTAAGCTTTTTATTCATATTTTTTGTAATAAAGAATTCGCCTATCTTTATGAAGTGAGACATGATCTTGATTGGATGACAAAGTATTTCTTCTTGGGGGGCATTATGCCGAGCAAAGACATTTTTAATTATTTTAGTGATGATTTAGTGGTTATTAGGCAATGGGATGTTAATGGGAGTCATTATTCGAAGACTTCAAAAGGATGGCTTGATAACCATTACAAAAATAAAAAAGAAATAATTAAGATTTTTAGAAATCACTATGACGATCCAATAGCTTGGTTTAATAGGTGGAGAATATTTTTTCTTACATGTGAGGTCTTTTTTGGAATGAAAGAAGGAGATGAGTATTTTGTTTCACATTATCTTCTTGAAAAAGCTAAGTCGAAATGAGAATGATTATTACTTCATGTCGCAATAAGAGTTTTTAATAAAATCTAATATAGAATTCTCTTTTATTCAAAGGAGATAAGATGAAAGATATTGATACTTTAAAAGTATGCGAGGTACTTAACGAAATTATGGAATGTGAGCTTGCTGGAGTTGTCAGATATACTCATTCTTCCATGATGGTTAGTGGGCCTCACAGAATACCTATAGTCGGTTTTTTAAAAGAGCAAGCCAGTGAGTCTTTGGTCCATGCGCAACAAGCCGGAGAAATTCTTACCGGTTTAGATGGACATCCCACTCAAAGGATTGCAAAGATTGAAGAAACAAATAGACATACAATTAAAGATATTTTGGAAGAGAGTCTTGAGCATGAAACACATGCGGTTGAACTATATAAAGAACTCCTTTCGCATGTTGAAGAAAAATCAGTGTATCTTGAGGAATATGCAAGGAGTATGATTGGGGAAGAAGAACAACATTCTCTAGAGTTAAGAAAAATGCTAAAAGATTTTGGTTAGTTAGCCAATTATCTATATTTCAATATAATAAACATATGAAAAAGCTTTTAATCTTTTTACTGATTCCACTTTTTTCTTTTTCCCAAGTAAAGTTAACTGATGAAAGCGTTGTAGAGCACATAAATAGCTTCTTTAATGCTTTGAATATAAAGAATTATGATAAAAAGCTTTTAAAACAAAAGGTTACGAATGATTTTGTAATCTTTGAGATGGGAGATAAGTTTACTTTAGACGAATTCACCAACTTCATTGAGTTAGCAGGATTCTTAGAATGGGACTCAACGGAGTGGATTCTTTCAGATTTTAAGATTTCTATTGACTCTTCTTCTGCGCATGTAAGTTATCTCAATACAGGAACCTTTGTCTATCCAAATCCTTACAAAAAGGGAGTAACTCTTAAAGAAGATAAGAAATGGTTGGAAAGTGTTTATATCGTTTTGGATGGAGAGGATCTAAAGATTAAATTCTTACAATCAGATGATATTTACTCAAAGATTTCAGTATTAAGGAAATCTTTATAATACAAATAGGATTCACCACCATTTTCTTTACGTATATTGTTAACCATGGCTATCGCTACATTTTTTGCTTCGACTTGCTTAAAGTTTTCTACTGGGCCTTGCATAAATGGTGCTGCCAACTTTAAACCAGTTTCAAGAATAGGTATTTCGTGACCCCTGAAGTCTTTTCTTTTTCCAAGAAGATGTCCTGGACGGGCAAAACAAATATTCTCATAACCTATTTCCTTAATAGCATCTTCAAGTTTGCCTTTGATATGGAAATAATAATTGATTGATCCTTTTTGTGCGCCAATTGCAGAAACTAAAGAGATAGATCTTGCTCCTTTATCATAAGCAAGTTTAGCTATTGATAAAGGGTACTCAAAGTCTATTAACTTAAAACTATTTCTAGAACTTTGTTGCATATAACCCAACTCAAAGGTAGCAAGTTTTTTCCCTAAACAAAGGTAAACATGATTAATTTCATCTTTAAGCTCAAAATTATTTAAAAGCAAATCATTGAAATCTATTAATTGCAGCTTAGCATTTTGTGGAATGCTTGAATCATAAGACCTGGCTAGAATAAGCTGAGAGCCTGAAAGCTTTGAAAGCACTGAAATAACATGACTTCCCACAAGACCAGTTCCACCGGCAATTAGCGATACAGGAGGATTCATTTAAAAAATTAAGGAACTTCTGGGAGATTAGCGTAATCAAGATCATCATAAGGATTTTGATTAGCAATAGCATCTGGATGTACAACAGAAATTACAATATCACTTCCGACATCACCAGCTATAAAACCACCAACAGTTCTTCTAGGCTTCATTTCAAGCGTAGCATATCTACCATTCTTAAGATAAATAAGAGTAACTTCCTCGCCAACTTTTGAAGATATAAGCTGCCAACCTGTTGTTAAAGTTTCATTACCATAGTAAATAAGATTCTCAGCTGGGCTGTATCCTGATCTCAAAGTAATTCTTCCTGAAATCGAGTCACCAGTTCCTAGCAAAACTGTAGGAACTTTAATGATGTCAGCATCATCCGGAAGTGGAAGATCCTCCAAAAGATACGCAATTACTTTTCTTGAATTTACTTGATACTCATCAACAAAGATCGCACAGCTAGTTGAGAACATTAAAACAAAGACTAATGAAAGAGTTGATAATTTCATAATAATATTAAACAACACTTTTAAGTTATAAGCTAGAATTAGCTAGCTTTTTTTGAAACTTTTCATGAGTCATCCAAGCAACTTTTTGGAGTGTTTTAGCAACCTTTGGATCTAAATTCATAGTATAAGCATTATCTATTGGCGATTTATTACTTAGAGTTGTAAATATCATTAAGGCAGCAAGATAGGTTCCCTCTTTACTTGGATGCCTAAGATCTTCGGTATAAAGATTAATGTTTGGGAAGTTTTGATTAATGTGTAAAAAAGCTTGTCCAGCTGGAACCATTCTTAAATTATTCAGTTTTGAAGCTTTAAAAAATTCTTTTTCAAGAGCATCTTGCATTTTGGGCCTATTTTTATAGGGCCAACTCATGAACAAAATTGGCTCTGCATTCCTTGAGCGGATGGTTTCAGAATGTTTGTTAACATATTTATAAAAACTATCTTTTCTTTTATCATTTATGGGACAAAGACTACAATCCATCATTATTACCACATCTATTTCTCGATCTTCGTAAGGCTCATAGGAATTTGTTTCAGAATCTATCTTAAAGCTGCCAATTTCTTCATTTGAAAGATAGCTTTCAACATCATGCCAAGATAAAGAAGACCCATTAATGGTTATTGATCGTCTTCTGGGAGTATCTAAATCAGGATCTGCGTCATAAAGATCACCAAGATGATTATGCAAACTATTGTTGTAATAAAAAAAACTATTTCCAATTAGCATAATTGAGCTGATATTTTTTGTATATTCTGAATAAGAAGAAATTGAAAATATAAGAGAAATAAAAATTGCAAAGATTTTAAGCATCCAAAGATTATATAATGAAAATAATTTATGAATGACTATTCTGAACACATTGCCATTGTTGGTGGAGGTATCGCGGGATTATCTCTCGGATGTTTTTTATTAAGAAAAGATATTAAACCTATTATTTTTGAACGATCATCTCAGATAAGAGAAGGCGGATCGGGTATATCCATATCTCCAAATGCCATAAATCTGCTTGATAAGATTAATCTAAAAGAGAGTCTTTCAAATGA
>MDSV01133752.1_pt1 | contig 13137 bp, 16 predicted proteins | sample 810851 | NCBI WGS metagenome assembly MDSV01 (sample SAMN05326640, study PRJNA326480) | marine metagenome | isolation source: seawater | place: Atlantic Ocean: North East | collected 2012 | reverse complement strand
AACCGATAGACGATGGGACCGTATTTTTGAAAGTCTTATTAACAGAAATATCATCGATAATAAACTCCACATTTGATTGCCCTCTCCACTCATTTAGGGATAATTTTCCAGCAATATTAAATGTTTTTTTATTTTTTTTAAGCAAATAAGCTCCTAAATCATTGTCTATTGCATTAAATGCGATTGATTTAATTGTTGAACCATCTTCGCCAATTAAGAGAGACTTAATGTGTTTTTCACCCACAACTTTTCCATTAATAGTATTTAAATTTTCAATCATAAATCTAGGCTCAGGATTACCAGAACCAAAAGGTTGTAGGAGAGCAATTTTGTTATAAAAATCTATATTCACTGCAGATGGTGAAATAACGCTGTCCAACAACAATGGCTTCTTACTTGTTAAGTCTTCGTTTATATTTTTAAATTTTCTAAAAATAAAATTTTTTAATTTTTCAATATTCTCAACTTTGATTGAAAAACCGCCAGCCATTTTGTGGCCTCCACCTTTTAAAAGTATTTTTTCTTGTGTTGCAGAAATAATGATTGACCCAATATCAAATCCAACAATTGACCTAGCTGAAGCTTTGCCAATATTTCCCTCTATTGAGATAATAACTACTGGTTTACTAAATTTATCTTTTAATCTAGCTGCTACTATGCCAATTATTCCTTCATGCCAATTGTTACCACTTATAATTAATACAGGGTCACTTAAATAGTTTTTAGTTTGATTTAAAATTTTTTGTAATAGATTTTTTTCAAGCATTTGTCTCTCTTTGTTAAACTGATCTAGCTCTGAAGCAATTTTAAAAGTATTTTTTGGATCTTTATTCAAAAATAAATTTGCCCCGTGAGAACATTTGCCAACTCTTCCTCCAGCATTTATTCTAGGACCAAGAATATACCCTAAATGATATACGGATGGACTAGTCTCAATTTTACAAATATCTAACAATGTTTTTATACCTAAATTTTTTTTTGATTTAATTATTTTCAATCCTTGTTTAACAATTGCTCTATTTAAACCAACTAATGGCACAACATCACAAACTGTTCCAAGTGATACTAAATCAAGATAATTTAATAAATTAGGTTCTATTAAATTTTTTTTTTTAAACCAATTTTTAGATCTCAAATATTTATTTAAAGATACCAAAAACATAAACGATACACCAGCTGCACATAAATATTCTAAATTAGACTTATCATCAATTCTGTTGGGATTTACTACTGAATACGCTTGTGGTAATCTTATTTCAGATTGATGATGATCAAGAACAATAACATCAATATTATTTGTTTTTGCAAATTCTATAGCTTCAAAAGATAATGTTCCACAATCTACAGTAAAAATTAATTTTACATTCTTATTTATCAAATGCTGAAAACTATTTTTAGAGGGACCGTAACCTTCTTTTTTTCTATCAGGTATATAAATTTCATAATTTAAACCTAATGAAGAAAAATAATTTCCTAATAAGGCTGTTGAAGTAGCGCCATCAACATCATAGTCACCAAAAATACCTATTTTCTCAGAATTCATAATTGACTCAGCAGTTCTAGCCGAAGATTTCTCCATATCTATCAAAATATTTGGATTAGGTAGAAAATTTTTAATTGATGGATTAAGAAAAGAATCTATATCTTCTTTTTTAATTTTCCTTATTGATAAAAGTTTTGATGTTACTTCATCTAAAGAAAAATTTTCTTTAATAAAGGTTATATCTTCTTGATTATATTTTTTTAGAATCCAATTTTTTCCACTTACTGACCGCTCATTCATTTATTATAAATGTTTGTAACTGATTTAATTATTTTTTGACTTTTGTGTAATGCAAATGTGTTAACCTCAAATTCATTTCCTAGATCTTTTACTCCTCTAGCGAGATCACCAGAAGTTACCCCGGTAGCACAAAAAATTACATCACCTTTTACCATATCGTTAATATTATATTTTCTTTTGTAATCAGTAATTCCGAGTTTTTTTGCTCTAACTTGCTCTTCTTCATTTAAGACTAATCTTCCTTGTATTTGGCCACCATAGCAAGATAGTGCAGCTGCAACCACTACCCCCTCTGGAGCACCGCCAGTGCTATAATAAATGTCATTTTTAGGATTATCACCAATTACAGACAGAGCTCCTGCAATATCACCATCTGTTATATAGTTTATTTTGACATTCATTTTATTGAATGCTTCAATTATATGATCGTGTCTTGGTCTTTTGAGAACACATGCATTTAATTCTGAAATATCTTTACTTTTTGCATCTGCTAAAAGTTTAATATTTTTTTCAACACCGTAATCTAAATCCATTAAATTTTTTGGGAGATTTGCTCCAATTACAATTTTTTCCATATAAGTATCTGGAGCAGACAATAATCCTCCTTTTTCTGAGATGGCTAAAACGGAGAATGCATTAGGTTCACCATTTGCTGTAAATTTGGTTCCTTCTAGAGGGTCCACAGCAATATCAAATTTGGGACCATTTAAAGTTCCTAGTTTTTCACCAATATAAAGCATTGGTGCTTCATCCATTTCTCCTTCGCCTATAACAACAGTTCCTTCCATATTTATTTTATTTAACTCTCTACGCATTGGATCTACAGCACCTTTATCGGCCGCGATTTTATCTTTTTTTCCTATAAATTTAGATGCACCTATAGCTGCTTTTTCTGTAACTTTGATAAATAGATTTAAAAATTTTTTTTCAATTGACATTAATTGTCATCAATTCTTATTAATTTTGGTTTACGTTTTATAAATTTCTTTTTTGAAACTTCTCTTAAAACCTTTTTTAGAAATTTATCTTTAGATTTATGAGTAATAATTATAATTGAAGATGATTTTTTATTTTTATCAGGAGTTTGAACTAATCTTTTAATAGATACTTTATTATTAGTAAAAATTTTAGTTATATTTGACAAAACCCCAGGTTTGTCAATAACTTCAAATCTTAGATAGGCTGAAAAAAATCTTTCATCTAAACTAGCAAAAATTAGTTTTTTTCTCTCTTTACTTGATAAAGAAAAAGGAAATTTTATATTACCTCTTAATATTGATGAGATATCAGAAACTAAAGCTGAAGTTGTTGCTGAAGCTCCAGCACCTTCACCCTGTATAATGCTTTGTCCAACAGGTTTGCCATCTATTATGACAGCATTTAAGACACCATCTATACCTGCTACGTATGAGTCCTTTTTAATTAATGTTGGATGAACTCTTTGATAAATTTTACTATTATGTAATTCAGCAAATCCCAATAACTTTATTTTGTAGCCTAGTCTATTAGCATTACCTATATCTATCTTATCAATATCTTTTATTCCCTCAACATATATATTATTATTTAAAAAAGAATTAAAACAAAGTGAAGAAAGTATTTTTAATTTAGACGAAACATCGTCACCATTTAAATCTGCAGCAGGGTTTGCTTCTGCATAACCTAATTTTTTAGCTGATAATAAAACTTCATCAAAAGATTTATTTTGTTTGTCCATTGTAGAAAGAATAAAATTTGATGTACCATTAAAGATGCCGTATATTTTTGAAATTTTATTTGCTATCAAACCTTCTTTCAAAGATCTAATTATTGGTACACCGCCACAAACAGATGCTTCAAATTCAAGATTTACTTTATTTTTTTCTGCAATTTTAGCTAGTTGATCACCGTATTTTGCTATAAGAGCTTTGTTTGCAGTTACAACATGTTTTTTATTCTTTAATGCGTTAAACACCAATTTTTTTGCTGGGCCCTCTGCTCCACCTATTAATTCAATGATCAAATCAACATCTTTAATCTTGGTTGCATCAATGTAATTTTGCAGCCACTGTTTTTTTTTAATTTTTATATTTCGTTTTTTTCTTTTATTTTTAGCAGAAACATATTTAATTATTGGTAAACAATTATTTTTTTCTGTTAAAATTTTTTTGTTTTCATTAAGAAATTTAAAAAGATAGCGGCCAATATTTCCTAGTCCAATTATTGCAATATTTAATTTTCTCATACTTTAATTATTGACGCATAGTTATATCTGGAAAATCTTTATTTTTTCCCTTTTCAAGTAAATATTTTGATATTTCATCAATACTACATTTTTTTAAAATTGTACAAACATCGAATACTTCATTTTGTTTTTTATTCACATTTTTATCTATAACTTTAGTTTTTTTAGTATTGTTACTTTTTAAATTATTAGCCTTTTTTTTTTCACGGTTATCATTCTTTATTATTTTTTTTGCCACTTTTTTGTTTTTACTCTTATTTTTTACATTTTCCCTTATTTGTGTAATTTCTTTTTCAGATAATACTTTTAATTTTCTATTTTCTTTTTTTTTTGAAAATATTCCGACAACTCTTTCACCTTTTTCATCTTGATTTAGGTTCAACTCAACTAAATCTATTTCTTTTTTAACTTTCTTATCAATAATTTTTACTTCTATAGATAAATTTTCTTCAAAATATTGTTCTGCCTCTTTTTTATTTATACAAATGTGATCACCACAAATTAATACTGTTTTTGGTTTATTACAGCTGATTAAAAGTAATAGGGATATAAATATAAGAATTATTTTCATTTTAGACCTAAATTTTCAGGAAATTTATAAAGCATATTCATATTTTGAATAGCTTGACCAGAAGCACCTTTGACAAGATTATCTATTGCAGAAAAAATAATTATTTTATTTTTTATTCTTGTTTCACAGATTGATAACTCACAATTATTTGTGTTTAAAACATTACCAGATCCCAGTGGTGAATTTAATTTTAATATTTTAATAAAATTTGACTTTCTGTAATACTTTTTTAATGTATTTCTTATAGTACTTACATGTGTTCCTTTTTTTGTTTGAACATAAATAGTTGATAATATTCCTCTAAAAGTTGGTAGCAAATGAGGATTAAAAGTATAATTAATTTTCTTTTTAGTGAATTTAAATAATTGCTCATCCGTTTCACAAATATGTCTATGATTTTTAGGACTGTAAGCAAAAATAGATTTGTATAAATTTTTATGAGTAAATTTCTTATCAAAATTCTTTCCTGCTCCGGAATAGCCTGATTTTGAGTCAATTGTTATATTATTTGTATCTATTAGTTTTTTTTTAATTAATGGAATTAAAGGTATTTGTATTGAAGTTGGATAACACCCGGGATTTGAAATTATTCTATATTGATTAATATACTTTTTACTTAATTCGGGAATTGAATAAAGTGATTTTTTTATTAAATTTATAGCTTTATGTTTTATTTTATAATTTTTTTCAAAAATTCTTTTATCTGAAATTCTAAAATCAGCAGATAAATCAATAAATTTCAAGTTGCTATTTTTAAAAAAAAGTTTTTTTATTAATTTTTGCGCTTCACCATTTGGCATTGATAAAAAAACAAGATCTAATTTTTTCCAATCAATTCTTTTAACAGAAGTAATTTTGGGCAAATTTTTTTTTATTCTGCTATCAAAAGAATTAATTTTTTTTCCTAAATTTTTTGTAGCACATAAATTTAAAATATTTACCTTTGGATGCTTTGATAGCATTAATACAAGATCTAAACCTGTGTAACCTGTAGCCCCTATTATAGCTATATTTATTTTATTATAACTAGACATATAGTCTTATAACACCGTCCTTATTAATAGTTAAATCTAAATGATTATCTTTTAGAGAATTGGAAGCTTCTTCTAGCTTTCCTGTGACCGTATTTTTTACGTTCAACCACTCTAGAGTCTCTGGTGGTAAGTTTATCTTTTTTTAAATTAGTTTTAAGGTTTGCTTCATGTGATATTAGGGCTTTTGATATGCCCAATATTATTGCCCCTGCTTGTCCAGAAAGACCACCACCTTTAACTGAGCATTTTACGTCGTAGTTTGATGTAACATTAGAAATTTCTAAAGGTCTGGTTACTATTATTTGATGTACAGGTCTTTTAAAATATTCATTCATTTTTAAACCATTAACATGGATATTTCCCGAACCTTTTTTAACCCAAACTTTTGCAATTGATCTCTTTCTTCTTCCTGTAGCATATTTGCTATCTTTAAAATTTAATTTAATTTTTCTTATTTTTGCCTTTGATTGATTTGTTTGTTCCATTATTTAACGTAATTTCTTTTATTAAGTTTTTCAAAATTAATTACTATAGGTTTTTGCATTTCATGAGGATGATTATCACCATTATAAATCTTTAGTTTAGTTAATTGTTTTTTTGCAAGAGAACCTCCGGGTAACATCCTTTTAACAGCTAGTTTTAAAATCTGTTCTGATTTATTTTTTTCTTTAAAAAAAGATGGAGTTGACTCTTTAATACCACCAGGATGGCCTGTATGTTTGTAATATTTCTTGTTTAAAAATTTTTTTCCTGTAAATTTGATTTTATCAATATTAGTAACAACCACAAAGTCACCATTGTCCATATGAGGATTATAAGTAGGTTTGTTTTTTCCTCTTAATACCTTAGATATATAAGCTGCTAATCTACCAACAGCAATGTTTTGGGCATTAATAACATACCAATCTTTTTTAATATCTTTTTTTTTAATAAAAGGAGTCATTTTAATGGGCGATAAATACATAGAATGAGTAATAAAGTCAATTTATTTAGTTTTTAAATAATACAGATTTAATGCGCTAAATATTAGAAGTACGCTAGTAATTTGATGAGCAGAAGCTAAATAGATATTTAGTCCGCTAACTAAAGTAAAAATACCTAATAATACTTGTAAGAATACAATTAATAGTAAAGTTATTAAGCTTTTATATAAATGATAAGATTTTTTTTTAAATATATGAAAACTTAATAACAAAACATAAAATATTATTAAATAAGCAAAATTTCGATGGTAAAATTGAACTAGTGAATGATTGTCGAATTCAAAAAAGTTTTTATAATCTATTATATCTATATCATTAGGAAAATAATTTTCTCCCATAAAAGGCCACGTTTGATAAATATTGCCTGCATCCAAGCCTGAAACAAAAGCACCCATTATTATTTGAGTAAAAATTATTATAATTAATATTTGAAAAAAAATATTATCTTTAGAATATTTAAAAAAAACTTTATTATTATTTGATGAAACATTTTTAATTAACCAAAAAATTATTGATATTATAATTATTGCTGTTGTTAGATGGATTGATAGTCGATAATGACTTACTGTAATATCATTTACCAATCCACTTTTAACCATATACCATCCCATAATTCCCTGAAATATGATTAAGATAAAAATTAAAAAACACATATTCAAATATTCTTTTTTAATTTTTTGAGATAGATAAAAAATAATTAATGGGACAAGAAAGAATAAGCCAATTAGTCTTCCAATAATCCTATGAACATATTCCCAATAAAAAATAATTTTAAATTCAGCTAAATTCATATCAAAATTTAAAAGTTTATATTGAGGTATTTTTTTATATTCATCATAATATAATTTCCAAGTTTGATCGTTCAAGGGGGGTAATATTCCTTTTAATAATTGCCATTCAGTAATTGAGAGACCTGAATTAGTTAATCTTGTTAATCCTCCGATTAAAATTGCCAAATAAACTAAAAATAATGAGCACCCTAACCAGTAAAGGAATAATCTATTAATTTTTTTCTCGTTTACCCACATCTTTTGTAATATACATTTAAATAATTAATCTTAAATTTTATTATTGTCGCGATGATAAACAAAAATATAATCAACGTAAGGAAGAAATTAGATAAGTTAGATAATAGTTTACTTCAAATTATTAAAAAAAGAACTAAACTTGTAGATATAGTTATAAAAAATAAAAAATTTAAAAAAGATATAATTGATAAAAAGAGAATATCTGTAGTCTTGAATAATATATCTAAAAAGTCAAAAAAACTAAAAATAGATCCTAAGATTACCTACAAAATATGGAGTTCGATGATAAATGCTTTCATCGACTATGAATTTCGAAATTTTAAAAAAAAATAATTATTTACTGTGGGGTGGGAGTTTTTTTTCAACAAAATACTCATGTTTACGAGTATTTGGATTATATTTTTTTAGTTTTAGTTTATCTTTTGCTTTTTCACCCTTAGTAGGTTTTTTTGCGTAGTAAATAAATTTACTATCAGGATTGCTTTCAGGAACCATGCGCACTTTAAGATGAGTTTTTTTTGCCATATTTTTTAATTCTTTTTATTTTGTCTAATAAAGATTTACCTTTAGTGTTCATTAAATTTTTATAATAATCAGCTTTTAAACTAAGTGTATTAGGATCGTCAAGTTTATTAATTCTTGAGTTTATAAAATTTTTTGCACCTAAAATTGTTAAACCTTTATTTTTAAGTAAAAATTTTATAAATCTTATGGTTTCTACCTGCTGTACTGAGTAATATCTTCTATTATTTATCTTTTTGGGCCTTATTTCCTTAAACTCCTTCTCCCAGTATCTTAATATATGATTAAGTGGTTTTTTAGTTTTTGGATCCACTAAATTTAAAATCTTAGATAGATCAGAAATATTTATTAATTTTGTCATAAAATTTTATTTAAAAGTAAATTAAATGATTTAGAGGCATTAAAACTTATAACTTTCCTTGCTGAAATTATAAATTCTTCCCTTGTCTTCGGGTTTCTTCCAATTCTTTCTTTTTTATTGATTGTTTTAATTACACCAATATTTTTTAAATTTAATTTTCCGGATTTAATATTAATAATTATTATTTCGATTAAATCATCAATTATTTTTTTTGATAAATTTATTGAAAAACCAGTTTTAGAGCTTAAATTTTTAGCTAAATCAATTTTTTTTAAGTTATTCTTAGACACCTTTTGAATGTTTCAAATTTTTTCTTATTTCATTCATTAAATCGCCTTTAACTATCTTATAGCATAAATTTAAAGAATGATAAAAGCCAATCGAGTCTATTCCCCCATGGCTTTTTACAACAGGTCCGTTTAGCCCTAAAAAGATAGCACCATTATATTTTCTCGGATCTAGTTTTTCCTTAAATTTTTTAAGTGAAAAATAAGAAAAAACTAATGATAGTTTTGATAAAATATTTTCTGTTAGTGATTTTTTTAAACTTTCTGTAATAAATTTAGCTGTACCTTCTGCAGTTTTTAAAGCAATGTTACCTGTAAAACCATCAGTAACAATTACATTTGATTCTCCTGTCATTATGCTGTTACCCTCTATATACCCTTTATAAATAAAATTTTCTTCACTAGATAATTCCTTAAGTCTTTTAGATGCGGTTTTTAACATTTCAGTACCCTTAATTTCTTCAGACCCAACATTCAGCAATGAAACTTTTGGTTTTTGTTTCGGGAAAAGAGATTTAAACAGAGCAGAACCTAATTCTGAAAAATCAACAAGATTTTGATCACTACATTCTATATTTGCTCCTAAATCTAGTACTACATTCATTCCCTTTTCACTCGGCCATAAGCCCGCTAATGCAGGTTTACTTACATCATTCATCATTTTTAATATCATTCTAGAAATAACTAAAAGAACACCCGTATTTCCTGCTGATAAACTAATATCAGATTTCCCCTCTAATTGATGTTGAATGCAATTCCACATACTCGTATTTTTTGAATTTTTAACCGCTGTCATTGGTGTGTCCTCGTCAGATACGATTTTTTGTGAATCTATCACTTTGATAAATTTAGAATTAATATTATATTTTTTTAACTTTATATTTATCTCCTCAGCTTTACCAAAAACATTAAGGATAAAATCTTTTTGAGATTTATTCTTTTCTAAAAAAATTTTAATACCATTAATTATTTTATCGGGTGAGTTGTCACCTCCCATTGCATCAACCGCAATAGATATTATTTTTGACATAATTTTAAAATTAAATATCTAGAATTTTTTTACCGTTATAATAACCTGATTTAAGGTCAATGTGGTGAGACAGTTTATATTCACCACTTTTTTTATCTTCAACAACATTAACTGATGATAATTTATGATGAGATCTTCTCATTCTTTTTTTTGATACAGATGTTTTTCTCTTTGGTACAGCCATAATATTATTTAAATTTGTTTACATCTCTTATCATGTTTTCAAGTGGTAATTCAAAGCAAAAATCGTAAAATCTTTTCAAATAATCCTCAAATTGCTTAAATTCGTTGAAATTATTGTCTTTAAAAGCATCAAAGTACTTTTGTATTAAATTTTGATTAAGCTGAAATATATTTTTATCTTTGTTAATTTTAATTTTTAATAAAATGTCATATAAGACTTTGTTAAAATCCTTCATTTTTTTATTTACAGCAACATCTCCAAAACCCAATTCTCTTAAATTATTTTCAATATTGTGAAATAATAAATCATATGATTTTTGACTAAACTTTTGACCTTTTTCTTTAAAAATAATCAATATAATTGAAAAATGTATAAACATTAAATAAATCCGAGTCTCAAAATTATCTGGTAATTTAATATTTTTATAGAAAAAAATGTTCCTAGATAACGTAAGTAATATAATGTACAAATTATTTACATGATTATTTTTCATAATATCAATTTTAAAATTTATGTTCTAATACTTTTATTTATTTTAGTTGGGTGTAAATTACAAGAGCCGCTTAAATCACATGGTATAATTTTTTTAGAGAATAGAGCAAACAAATTATCAATTAATCAATCTAATAAAAACGATGTTGTTAAAATTATAGGCAACCCTCAAATTATTGAGGAAAAAAATGAACTAACTTGGATTTATGTAGAAAGAATTCTTACAAAAGGTAAATACCATAAACTGGGTAGACACGAGTTAAAAGAGAATAATGTTTTAGTTTTAGAATTTGATAAATATGGAATTTTAAAAAAAAAGGAATTATTTAATAAAGATAAAATAAAAAAAATCAATTTTTCTAAAGATAATACTGAATATAAACTTTCTCAAAGAAGCTTTGTTCAAAGATTTTTACAAAGCATTAAGCAAAAAATGTATGGTAATAAATAAAATTAATGCGCTATTACTGCTAATAATAGTAGTGCTACAATATTTGTAATTTTGATCATAGGATTTACAGCTGGTCCAGCGGTATCTTTATAAGGATCGCCAACTGTGTCACCAGTAACTGCTGATTTATGAGCTTCAGAACCTTTTCCTCCGAAATTTCCATCCTCAATGTATTTTTTTGCGTTATCCCATGCACCTCCACCGGCGGTCATTGAAACGGCTACAAACAATCCAGTTATAATAACACCCAGTAACATCGCACCTAAAGAAGATAGTGCAGCTTCCAATCCGCCAATTTGTAAAATTATAAAATATAAAATTATTGGTGATAAAACTGGTAATAGTGAAGGTATTATCATTTCTTTTATTGCAGCTTTTGTTAACAAATCAACAAGTCTTCCATAGTCAGGTTTTCTTTTACCTTTCATGATTCCAGGTATTTTTTTAAACTGTCTTCTAACTTCAATAACAACTGCTCCTCCTGCTCTACCAACAGCTTGCATTCCCATAGATCCGAATAAATATGGCAACATTCCACCGATTAATAAGCCTGCTACCACAAAAGGATTTGATAAATCAAAAGTCACTATAACTCCTTCTAAAGCTGATCCTTTAACAGTTGAAAAATATTTTATATCTTCTGTGTAAGCAGCAAATAAAACTAAAGCGCCTAATCCGGCAGATCCGATCGCGTAACCTTTTGTTACCGCTTTTGTTGTATTGCCTACTGCGTCAAGTGCATCAGTTGTTTTTCTAACATTTTTTGGCAGTTTAGACATTTCTGCTATTCCACCCGCGTTATCAGTAACTGGTCCATAAGCATCTAATGCTACTACCATTCCAGTCAAAGCGAGCATAGCTGTAACTGCAATAGCGATACCGTATAAACCGGCTAGTTCATTTGTAAATAAAATGCCAGCTACAATAATTAGAGCAGGAACAGCAGTAGCTTCCATAGAGATAGCTAAACCTTGAATAACATTCGTTCCATGTCCTGTAGTTGAAGAATGAGCAACTGATTTAACAGGTCTATAATTTGTACCGGTGTAATATTCTGTAATCCAAATTAGTAATCCTGTGATTACAAAACCAACCACACCACAAATATATAAGTCCATTCCATAAAAAGTTTTTCCACTATTTGAATACGATTCATTAAGTCCAATTATGGAGTCAGTAACTGGGTACAAAATCATTAAGGATGTTACAGCTGTAACGATAAAACCTTTATATAATGCTCCCATTATATTTTTGCTCTTTCCTAATTTTACAAACCATGTACCTATAATCGATGTAATTATACATGAGCCTCCTATAGCTAAAGGGTAAACCATCAAATTATAATCTGTAGGAAAGAAAATTGAAGACAAAACCATTGTGGCTACAATAGTAACGGCGTAAGTTTCGAATAAATCTGCTGCCATGCCTGCACAATCACCTACGTTATCACCTACGTTGTCTGCTATTACGGCAGGATTTCTTGGATCATCTTCTGGAATTCCTGCCTCAACTTTTCCTACTAAATCTGCACCTACATCAGCACCTTTGGTAAAAATTCCACCACCTAATCTCGCAAAAATAGAAATTAAAGATGCTCCAAATCCAAGTGCTACTAATGCGTTAATGATTTCTCTATTATCAACATTTAAATTAATCAAAATTATATAATAAAAAGTAATTGCTAATAGAGCTAGACCAGCTACTAACAAACCTGTAATTGCACCTGATTTAAAAGCTATTGTTAAACCAGATTGAAGACTTTGTCTTGCTGCTTCAGCCGTTCGTACATTAGCCTTAACAGAAATCAACATGCCTACATATCCTGCAACACCTGAAAGGAAAGCTCCAATAAAATATCCTATTCCTACTAGATAACTAAAAAAATAAGTCACAATCGCTAGAACAATAATTCCAACGATGGCAATAGTTTTATATTGTCTATTTAGGTAAGCTTTTGCACCTATTTGGATTGCTTCAGCAATTTCTTGCATTCTTGAATTACCAGCGCTTGAAGAGATTATTTGTCCAGATAATAAATAACTATAAGCCACGGCTAAAACTCCGATAAAGGCTATTAAGTAAAGTAATTCTAAAAAATTAGTCATGATTTAAAGCGCATAAATGCCAAATTAATATTAAAAACGCAAGCTAAACTTCAATAAAAATAACATCTTTTAGTGATCTTTT
>MDSV01074274.1_pt1 | contig 13137 bp, 6 predicted proteins | sample 810851 | NCBI WGS metagenome assembly MDSV01 (sample SAMN05326640, study PRJNA326480) | marine metagenome | isolation source: seawater | place: Atlantic Ocean: North East | collected 2012 | reverse complement strand
TCCCCAACAGATCCAGGAAGAGTTGGCCATTTAAATGAACATCTCATCAGGCCCGATTGGTATGGCGAGCCTAGAAAAATAAATATAGGATTAAATGTGTCTTTCTAAATGGTAAATTATTTTTACATACTACTTTTTTCACTAATTCTATCAGTAAAAGCGTTTAGCGGTACTCCGAAAGGAAATCCCCTGTCCAGAGCAAAAAATGACCATTCAGGAAATAAAGTTCGTACAACTTTCTATAACTATGGTTTGGTTGGAAGATGGAGCAGTGAGCCCGCAGATATCGGAGGCGAATGGCCCATTAACTCTGGCCACGAGTACATAGGAGACGTTGGACACATGGTTGGAACTCAATTTACAGACCTTGATAATGTCCAAAGAAAAAGCGTTGTAACCATTCAAAGTCCTAGAGGAAGCGAGACTAATCTTGATACACACTGGGGCTGGGAGCCTCTTCCTGGCTATAATAACCCAGACACTGCCCTTGTTGCAATGAGCCATATGGGCCCATCAGATGATAATAACGCAATTGTCAATACGTGGCCCTCGCAATGGCCAGACAAGCTTACTGATCCGTTAGATCCTGGATGGGCAGGATCGTGGAACGGTTACTTTGGTAAGAATCAAAAAAATGCTGAGCAAGAAAGTTATTTTGTTATGGATGACGCAAAAGATGCAGAATTTTTCTTTTACCCTGACTCAACTGATTTACAACGACGTGGGATGGGGCTTCGTTGCACTATGAGAGGCCTGCAGTGGAACCATATACTCGCTGAGGATGTTCTTTTTTGGCTTTATGATATTAAAAATATCAGCAACCACAATATGGAAAAAATGGTTTTTGGATATATTGTTGGAACCATAACAGGAGGCGATGGAGATAGTAGTGATGATTGGGCAGATTTTGAAAAATCAGATGATATAGCCTATTCATATGATAATGGCACTGATCTGGAAACAGGTCTTGGTGGAATTGGAGCAACAGGCTGGTCTCCAGTGGGAATCGCAGGATATGCATTTCTTGAGAGCCCAGGTAACCCCTATGACGGAATTGATAATGATGGTGATGGAAGCGATGGACAGGGACTTACAATATCGGAAAATTTATTTGCTGATGTAGTATATGACGTGGGTGATACAGTCGTTACTATCGATTATCAGACTTACGAAAGAATATTGTCCCAAATGCCAGCAGATAGCCTTGTCATTCCAACAGCAAATACCCAACTCGTGTTTAAGCCTGGTGAGATCCTTGAAGAAATACCACGGAATCTTATTGATGATAATTTAAATGGGCTAATTGATGAAAATAATGGCGCATCCATTGAATTTGCCCCTGGCGTATTTGAAGACACATATCTCTATTTTGATGCGATGACTGGCGACGGTCTTAAGTATATAGACTATTTCAGCGGGATAGGATCTACAAATGAACTTATCGATGAGAGCAGAGAAGATGGAATCGATAATGATGGTGACTGGAATATAGAGACAGATGACGTAGGCATCGATGGTATGCCTGGAAGTGGAGACCTCGGTGAGGGAGATGGCATACCAACATCAGGTATTGGTACTGACCTCCCCGGCGAACCAAATATTGATAAAACAGATATAGATGAATCTGACCAGATAGGTCTGTCTAGCTTTTATTATTTTAATTATGGTATCGGACCTCAGATGAATGATGATCCAAGATTATGGAATGAAATGCTTCCAGGGTATTTTAATAATTCAATACAAAATACTGATGCTGATTTTTTATTTAGTTCTGGATATTTTCCTTTAAAAAAGGACCAAACTGAGCGCTTCTCTGTTGCGCTTTTATTTGGTGATAATCTTCCAGACCTAGTGAGAAATAAGCAAACAGTCCAGACTATCTACAATCAGAACTATAACTTTGCAAAAGCTCCAGATCTTCCAAGATTAACCGCATATGCTGGAGACGGTTACGTTACTCTATATTGGGATGACACCGCTGAACATTCTGTTGATAGAATAACTGGCCAAGATTTTGAAGGCTACAAGATATATAAGGCCACTGATACACAATTTACAGATGCTGGAGTGGTTACTGATGCATTTGGAACAGAAAAATTCAACATCCCTATAAAACAGTTTGACCAGGTAAATGAGTTTGAGGATTTTTTTCCTGGACATGTAGATGGAATACAATTCTACCTTGGGAGTAATAACGGACTGGTGCACACCTGGACCGATACAAATGTTATAAATGGACACCGTTACTTTTATGCGGTTACTGCCTACGATCATGGTTCAATTGAAAAAGAGATCCTCCCTGCAGAAACTTCAAAATTCGTTACCATGGACAAAGGTGGAAATGTTATTACTGCGAGAAATGTTATTACATTAATACCGGATTCCCCGGCAACTGGTCACGTATTAGCTCCAAATGAAAAAAGTGTGTACCCAATAGCAACGCCCGTTGGAACAGGATCAATGAGAATACGAAATATTGATCCTTCTAAAATACCAGATGGAAATACTTATCAAATCTTCTTCAAAGATACTCGAATGAATATGATTGATGATGATGGAGACTGGTCCGCTGATACTCATGATGTAGGTATCGATGGTTGCTCTGATCTTTACGAAGACGGATACGGAGGTTGTAGTCAAACTCTAGTGGAAGCAACAAATGATCCAAATGGAGATAATTGGAGTGATTGTGGTTCAGATGGACTCTGCAATGAATTAGAAACAGGATATGACCCATTACTCAATCCAGACCCGAATGAAGATGACTATAATTACAATACAAATCCATTCGGAACGGAGGGCAATGGACGATTTGATATAAATGAAAATACTGAGCAGAACGGAATTCCAGATAGCGGTGAACCAAATCTTGATATTTTTGACCTTGATGAAGCTGTTCCTGCGACCACTCATTTTATGATTGTCGATGCTACAAATAGTTCTGCGCTAGATACAGTTGTTTCATGGAACACTGATCTTGAAGGAGATCTCGGTCAGTTCAGTGGAATGGTCCTTGATATTGATAATCAAACATCTGTGAATATGCTAGCTGATCAATCGCATTTTTATCCACAAACGGATAATGATTATTCTTACTCATTTAGTCCTTTCAATTTTGGTGGTATAGCAACAGAGGGAGTTAAATATCCTCGCAATTATAGTCTTATCTTTTCTGACTCGGCAATACATGAAACACGATCTGTGAATCTATTGAGAACCAATGGCCAGACACTTACTATTGATACTATTATGGTTAATTATCGCATCGTTGATCTGGACAATCCAAATAAAGAGCTTGGAGCTGCGGTTATAGATCAATCATGGAGCTATTACAGCCTTGCCCCTGGCTTACCAGACTCTGTACCACTTGACTCTATCATAGATAATGAGCACTACCTTGACCCTGATGATTTTGACTATTTCCATGTTACTGACACAGTGTTAGGGTTTTGGTCAGATCTTGGATTTTCTTACTCACCGGCGTGGGGTACTGATTATGCAATTAAAGTTCAGCTTTCAAAGCCTGGACATTTTTCCTATGCTGACCGTATCATTCTATTAGAAGATGTTGGTGATACATCTTTCGTTACATGGAACCTTACTCCTGGCTATGATGACAAACCAAATCAGCACTCACCAACTACTGGTGACACACTGTCTTTCTTTACAACAAAAGCTTTCTCCAGCGCTGATATTTATGAATTTATATCTGAGGGTTCTTCATTCGACCCCACTCAGCTAAATACCTACGCAGAGAATATTAAAGTTGTTCCTAACCCCTATATCGTTGCAGCTAGTTGGGAAGGACAAAATCCATACGCTGATGGCAGAGGCCCTAGATCAATACACTTCACTCATCTACCTCCTGAGTGTAAGATTCAGATTTTTACTCTATCAGGAGAGTTGGTAAATACTTTATTACATAATACCAGAGTAGATGATGGCTCTTATGAATGGGACATGCTCACAAAAGATAATCTGGATATTGCTTATGGTGTGTATTTCTACCATGTAGAACCTATGAATAACGGATCATATGATTTCAAACCTCATCTTGGAAAATTTGCTGTAATAAAATGATTACTAAATTCAAAAGAACCTATTTTTTATTGTTAATGGTTGGCCTGTGTTTTTCGCAGACTGTTTCAAAGACTGGTACTACAGCTGGTCAATTTCTAAAAATTGGGATAGGCGCAAGAGCAATATCCATGGGTGGTGCATATTCGGCTGTATCGAATGATGCTACTGCACTTTACTGGAACCCGGCTGGACTTTCTCGCGTAAAAAAGAACCAGTTTCTTCTTGATCATCAGGACTGGGTACTCGATGTTGATCTTGATTTTGCTGGAGCATTGTTCAGAACGCCTTTTGGTACTATTGGCGCTGCTATTAGCTCTCTATCTATGGGCGAGATGGAAGTGACAACCACTCATGACCCCGAAGGGACTGGGGAAAAATTCAGTGCTGGGTCTATTATGGGGCAGCTCACATTTTCAAGGTCGCTCACAGACCGATTTTCTTTTGGTATCACAGGAAAAATTATTAGAGAAAGTATCTATAATTCTAAAGCAAGTGGTCTAGCTATCGATCTAGGAACATTATATACGACTCAGGTTCCAGGATTGATGATGGGCATGAGCATATCCAATTATGGGACAAAGATGCAGATGGAAGGAAGAGACATGCTGCTCCAGACTGAGGTAGATCCCAGTCTAGAGTCTGACCCAATTAATATTAATGCGAACTTTGCAACAGACAATTTTGAGCTACCTCTTATATTTCGTATTGGTCTATCCTATCAAAGGAAATTCCCAAACAATTTACAGTTTCTGGTTGCTGTAGATGCCCTACATCCTAATGATAATACGGAGAGTATCAATCTAGGATCTGAGCTAGCATTCAAGGATATGTTTTTCTTGAGGACAGGATTAAGCAACCTATATCAAAGAGACACTGTTACCGGTTTAGCTGTAGGCTGTGGAATAAAATTAAAAATTGCCAACTCCTTATATCATATTGATTATACATACGTTGATATGGGTGTTTTAGGTCATCCTAGCAAGATAACTCTAACCACATCACTATAAGCTCTAAAAATCTTTCTGGATTTTCATTCTTTTTTTACTATATTCGACAACTACATACCTTATTAAAATTTTCAGCATATCTTGGTTTTAAGCTGAAATGGAGCTTTAACAATTATAAAAAATGGAGCAGGATATAATTTAACGTTATAAACTTTTTATATTCCCACCCCATTACATAAAAAACAACCAAAGGAGAAATTCGAATGAGAGATATCCGAAATATCTTAAGCGTATTACTACTTCTAGGCCTATCATATTCACAAGGAAATGTAACTTTCAAAGTTGATATGCAAGGTCAAACAATCCACGAAGATGGCGTCTTCCTAATGGGTGGAAATTGGCACGGCAATCCGCAGGCAATGGAAGCACCTGAACAAGGTGAAACCGTGTGGTCCCTCACACTTGCTCTTGAAGCCGGAGACCATATGTACAAGTTTAACAATGGTGGTACCGGTTCGTATTATGAGGTTATCCCTGACGCATGCGGTCACGGAACCTATGGCGACCGTATGGTTACAGTAGCTGCTGAGGATATTGTTCTTCCTGCGGTTTTATGGGGAGCATGTGATGCTGCCTCTGATGTAGTGTCAGTCACGTTTCATGTAGATTTGGGTAATGAAACAAGTGATGGTGCCGTTCATCTTGCGGGAACCATGAATGAATGGACAGCTGCCGCCACTCCAATGAGTGATGAAGATTCTGATGGCGTTTGGACAGTTACAATAGATCTTGCTCCTGGCGCTAATCATGAATACAAATTTGTAAAAGATGGCGGATCCGGTTGGGAATCTCCTTCTGGTCCTTGTGTTGGTGAAGGTTTTGGGAATGACAACAGGCAGCTAACTGTTGGTTTAGCAGCCATGGATCTTCCAGTAGTATGTTACGGATCCTGTGCCGGTTGTACAGAAAGTTTTGTTTACTTCCATGTAGACATGGGAGATTTAGAAGTTGCAGCGGATGGTGTCTTCTTAGCTGGAGGAAACTGGCATTCCAATAGACAGGCAATGACCGCGCCTCCAGAAGGTGAAACAATTTGGAAAATCGCCCTTCCTGTAGAGGATGGAGAACACATGTATAAATTCCAAAATGGTGCTGGTAACTATGAGAGCGTACCTCCACAGTGTTCTCATGGAACCTACGGCGACCGTATGGTTGCTGTTTCTGGCGCTGATGTAGATCTTGATGTTGTATGTTATGGCTCATGTAATACTTGTGACTTTGTTCCATCTACTCTATCAGATGTCACATTCTCAGTAGACATGACTGGTCAAACAGTTGTAGATGAAGGCGTCTTCCTAGCAGGAGGACAGTGGCACTCTAACCCAGTGGCGATGACCTCTTCTGACGATGGAACAACGTGGTCTCTCACCATGGAACTCGAGCCTGGCGAATACATGTATAAATTTAGAAACGGTAGTGGCGGTGATTACGAAGACGTTGCTGCTGAATGTGAGCATGGAACCTATGGCGACCGTATGGTTGTTGTAGCTGAAGAAGACATAGAGCTTCCTACAGTTATGTGGGGTGAATGTGCACCAACGCAAGGCGATGGTGGTACAGTTACTTTCCACGTAGACATGCAGGGACAGACAGTTGCAACAGACGGTGTCTTCCTTGGAGGAGGACCATGGCACAATAGCCCTGAGCCACTTACAGCTCCAACAGAAGGTGGAACAGTGTGGTCTGTTTCTCTAGCACTTGAACCAGGTGAGTATATGTACAAGTTCCAGAATGGTTCTGGTAACTATGAGAGTCTCCCTGCTGACGCTGATTGTGCACACGGACAGTATGGCGACCGTATGGTTACAGTAGCCAGTGAAGATATTGAACTTCCTGCAGTCTTGTGGGGTGAATGTTCACCAGCGCTAGATATTGTCTCAGTCACTTTCCATGTGGATATGACTAATGAAACAAGTGATGGTACCGTTCATCTTGCAGGAACCATGAATGAATGGACAGCTGCTGCCACTCCAATGAGTGATGAAGATGGTGATGGCGTATGGACAGTTGCAGTAGATCTTACTCCTGGTACTACACAAGAATATAAATTTGTAAAAGATGGTGGATCCGGTTGGGAGGCTATAGAAGGTCTATGTGTCGGTGAAGGTTTTGGAAATAGAATGTTCACCGTTCCAGCAGTCAATACTGAACTTCCAGCAGTGTGTTTTAATTCCTGTATCGGTTGTTCAGAGCACTATGTAACCTTCCATGTTGATATGGGTGAAGAAACCGTTGCAGATGACGGTGTATACCTAGCAGGAGGACCATGGCATTCCAATAGACAGCCACTTCATCCACCTGCAGAAGGTGAAACAGTTTGGCATCTTTCACTTGGTCTTGAAGCCGGTGAATATATGTATAAGTTCCAAAATGGTGCTGGTAACTACGAAGATGTCCCTGCGGATTGTGAAAATGGTGACTGGGGAGATCGTATGGTAACTGTAATTGATATGGATGTGGACCTACCTCCAGTATGTTACGGTTCATGTGTTGCATGTGACTACACACCACCAGTATCAGCAACGGTTACTTTCCAGGCAGATATGACTGAGCTTAACGCTCTTGGATGGGATCCTACCGTACACACACTTGAACTACGTGGTGGTATGAATGGATGGCAAGCTGGTGATAATTTGGTCCAAGATCTTGCTGATCCTAATCTGTATACACTAGAGAAAACATTCGAAGCTTCACCAGGAAGCGATGTTATGTGGAAGTTCCACGCTGAGCCAGCTGATAATTTCACCAATGGTGGCTGGGAAGTTGGAGCTGACCGTGTATTAGAATTTACTGGTGAGGACATGGTACTTGAAGCTGATGAACCACGTATATTGATTACAGCTGAACTTATGTATGATGTTACCATAGAGCTTCATGTTGAATGGAGAGCAAATACTCTGAACTCTAATACTGATATGCCATTCGTAGATGTTCCAGATACAATAATCGTAAATGGTGATTTTATCCCAGGATGGGGTACATGGGGAAGCTGTATGGGTCCTGAATGTGCTACACCAACTTCACCTGATGTACCAAGACTTGCAGATGCAGATGGCGATGGAATCTACACTCCAGTTGATGGAATGGAATTCATGTTACCAGCAGGTTCTCCAAATGTTGTTGTTTGGAAAATGGGTGCATACTACCCTGGTATAGAAAATGAGGGTGGAGACAATGGTCAGATGGATAACGAAGCTGGATTTGGTGAAGATAGAGTAAATGCTTTGCCTCCAACAGCTAGTGGAACCGTTGTCATAGAAACTGTCTTCGGTGAAAACAACCCAGATAATACCTGGTTGGCAACAGATGAAGGAAATGAGCTATTCATTCCTAAAGAGTTTGCACTATTAGGTAATTATCCTAATCCATTTAATCCTGTAACTACCCTAAGCATTGACTTGGACTACACTTCAAATGTGCAGGTTACTATTTACAACATTAATGGTAATGAGGTTAAAACATTGCAGAATGGTGAAATGAATGCAGGTAGACACTCAATGAGGTGGAACGCTACAAATGATTTTGGACAGCGTGTACCATCAGGTCTATACCTCTACAAGGTTGTTTCTGACAATCGAATGTTGACAGGTAAGATGCTATTATTGAAATAGTTTATCTAAACTAACTAATAAAAAAGGGGAGCACACGCTCCCCTTTTTTTGTATACTATTTTTTACATATTTTTTTTCTAATGAAGAAGATTAAATTACTTTCTACTATTATTTCTATTAGCATTTTCTATAACTGCTCCCAGATTGTAGATTCAGATATTCTTGCATCTGTAGGATCTACTCAGGTGACCTCTTATGATTTTATTGAATCCTATTCGAATAGATTGATTCAGACAAATATTCAAGACTCTAAATTTGAGCGTAATCGTACCCTAAATGATTTGATACGAACAAAGTTATTTGCAGAGGCTGCAAGAGAGAAAGGCATATATCTTGATTCTATTGCCTTGAACCATGTACAATTATCTAAAGAACTAGCACTAAGGGACGCCCTTTATAAAGAACTTATAGGGACTAAACAAACTACCGTAGTTGATTCAATAATAAGAAAACACTTTAAATGGCAGCACACAGAAATAAAGCTAAGACACCTGTTCCACAGAAAAAAAGAGGTTCTAGATACAATACTGCCAAAGATTATAAACCATCCTGAGCAATTCAACACGTACGCCAAGCAGTTATTTAAGAATCAGGAATTAAGAAATTCTGGTGGACTTCTAGGTTGGATATCTTACAATACTATAGATCCAAACCTAGAGCAGGTAGCATTTTCTATACCAATTGGTATACCCCATGGGCCTGTTCGCTCAAGCTATGGCTGGCATGTTATTCTAAAAGAAGATGAAAAAAGACAAATGATTTTAGGTGAGAATGAATATCAGGCAGAAAAAAATGATCTTAAAAATATCATCCTAACCAAACAGTCTCAAATTAAAGCAGACAATAAAGTTAATAATCTCATGACTAATGGAGTTTCTATCAATGATTCTCTTGCACTTAGAATACTGGACCAAATCAATTTTGTTGTTTTCAATAAAACCAAATTAAACAATACTCTGAACGATCATAACGGTGAAAGAATATTGAATGCGGTTCTCGATCTGAAGCTCAATAAAAATATGGTTCTGGCGACATATCCTAATGGATCATTTACAGTAGACGATCTGCTAAATAATCTGAGGAACTCAAATACTGGAAAATTTCTTGAAAATCCAGTACAGGCATTTTACATTGCACTACGGGATAAAATATTAACTAATAATGCTGAAAAAAGTGGGCTTATCAATAAAAAAGAAGTTCAGTGGAAAATAAAATCGACAGAGGACGAATACCTGGCACAAAAATATTTACTATCTTTATCAGATGATAATTCAAAAATATATTTTTCAACAGAAGAAGTATCAGAGATAACCAATAGATTAAAGGAAGAAATTCCAATAACCATTTATAAAAAGAATATGGAACTATTGTTTAGCAATAAATAATAAGAACGAGTGCGGACACCTAAATTATTTAATATCTTTAACACACCGAAAACCTGTATGACGTAGTCCTGTATCTTCGCTAGCTGCCATTCGCCTACTTACTCTATATCCAGAACAATAAGAATCATTACACAAAAAGGATCCACCACGAATAACCCTCTTAACAATGAGTGGTTCTCTGGAATCATAAGAATTTTCTGGACCTTTAGGATCTATACATACCCCTTTACTACTATCAATACTATAACTGTCTTCATGATAATAATCAGAACACCATTCCCAAACATTGCCCGCCATATCATATAGACCATAATTATTTGGTGGAAAGGAACCAACAGATGAAGTATAGTAATATCCATCATCCCTTGTATTTAAATATGGAAAATGCCCCTGCCAGAAGTTCGCTCGCATCGGCTTAGAGTTAATTGATTCATTACCCCACGGATATATATAGTTTTCATTACCACCCATTGCTGCCCACTCCCATTCAGCCTCAGTAGGTAACCTTTTACCAGACCATTTCGCAAAAGCATTTGCATCTTCCCAGGAAACATGTACAACTGGATGATCCATCTTGTTTTCAATGGAACTTTGTTTACCATCTGGGTATTTCCAATTTGCACCTATCTCCCACTTCCACCAACGAGACTCATCGCTAAGAGATACTGGATAGTCAGTGGATCTAAAAATCAATGATCCTGGCGATAATAATGAGTCAGGAGGTTTTTTTGTCTCTGGTGGTAATTGCAGTTTCATTTTTTGCCAATCAATAGCTCTCTCGGCCATTGTAACGTATCCAGTTTCTGTAATAAACTGTGAAAATTCAAAGTTTGTTACCTCATAATAATCTATATAAAAAGAATCTACTTGAACAATGTGGACTGGTTTCTCATTAGCATAAGAATTAATACTATTACTGCCCATTTTATATTGACCACCTGGGATTAGAGCCATACCAGTAAAGGAATTATTATTGAAAGAGTATTGATAAAAATATAATATAAGTAAAAGTATTATTACAGATACTACCACAAACAATTTATTTTTATTATGCATTAATACTCTATTTCAAAAAAATTAAAATTAGAATTATTTTATATTGCCTATACGATCTAGTGACTTGTGATTCTGTATCACACCACCATAGGGAAAACCCTTGGCTTCTGTCCTAGAATGTCTAAATATATTTTCAACTTTTGAGATTATTTCTGGGTATTGATTGGCAAGGTTTTTTGTTTCAGAAACATCATTTCTTAAATCATAGAGTTCTATATCTGAATCAAGCCCATATCTAACTGCTTTCCAATCATTGAACCTTGTGGATTGTCTGAATCCTCCATTGGGGAGTTCTTGAAACCATCCGCTTAACTGAAATTCCCAGTTAATGTATTCATGCTCTATTTGTTTTTTTCCATATAATGTTGGTAAAAATGAAATTCCATCAGTTTGTTTTGGGGGTTTTATTCCAATTAATTCTGCAAATGTTGGCATTATATCATGGAAACCAGCGATATGGCCTGATATACTATTTTTTAAAATCTTCCCTTTCCAGTATGCTAAAAGAGGTACGCGTATTCCCCCTTCGTAGAGATCTCTTTTACCACCTTTTAAATGACCATTACTATTAAAAAATTCAAGATCATGTCCACCTGAAGCATAATGGGGGCCATTATCGCTTGTGAATAATATCAATGTGTTTTCTAATTTCCCCAGTGCTTTTAATTTTTTAATCAGTCTGCCAACCTGTTCATCCAATAAGGTAATTTTGGCGGCGTGCACTCTTTCGATTTCCGGCCACCCCTTATTTGCATATAAAAGGGTATCTCTGATAGGACCTTCAAAACTATGTGGTGCTCTGTATGACATAAATAAAAAAAATGGATTGTCTCCATCTCTTTTATCAAGAAAATCGAATGCAATATCTGTTCTTAAATGATCCTTACAATCATATTGCGTATAGTTGTAAGGGATAAACTCTTTATCACCATTTATCCAGAGTCTATTCGGAAGGAATTTCTTTTTACCAAAGCGTGCCGACCATTGCTCCTGCACTGCAAAATCAAAACCATGTCCCACTGCCCATGTACTTACATCATCTGGATTATCGAGGTGCCATTTGCCAATAAATGCCGTCTGGTATCCTTTAGACTTGAACATCTCACCAAGAGTGAATTCATTTTTATCTAACGCTATACCTTCCCACCTATCATCACCAAAAAATCCAGCGTTTCCTCTTACTTGTGATTTTGTAGCATTCTTACCTGTTAGTAATACCGCTCGAGAAGGTGCACAAGCTGCATTCCCAGCGTAAAAATCTGTAAAACGCATGCCCTCATTTGCTAATTTATCTAGGTTAGGCGTTTGAATAATTTTTTGTCCATATGAACCTAGTTCATTGTATCCAAGATCATCAGCCAATAAGAGAATGATATTAGGTCTGGTTTGATCTAAACTATCATTTTTATCACATGAAAATAAAAAAATAAATAAAATTAAAAATTTCATTCTGTTAAGATTCATTTTTAAATCTCTTTATCTTACTTGGCAAAAAACCTATTCTGTGCGTTCTCAATTCAATCTCTTGGACATCTTCTAATTCTATAGGTTTGTCATAGATTCTCCATCCTGTCCAAGGATCTTTATCTCGATCACTATATTTATATCCAATACCTGCACCTTTAGTGTCACATGTGACATGTAATTTACCTTCTTTAACAGTTATCTTAGGTTCTTCAGTAGTCGGTTGTTTTTTATCTGGCCAAAATGTTTCGATTAATTCTGTTTCTGGTATGAAACCTTTATCATCAACGTCATTCACCCATCTATTGCACTCTGCTCTGAGTTCAATAAGTTTTTTTTCAAAACTAACATCATCAGCCAGATTATATAATTCATGGGGATCGTTGTATGTGTCAAACAATTCTTCTTCCGGTTTTGATGTTCGAAACCATTGGGCTTGTATATCATTTAATACTCCTTCTTCCCTCATGCGTAATAATTCCTTCATGGTATTCATTCTCTCTCTATATTCCAAGGGTAGGTAGTAAGGTCTTT
>MDSV01050835.1_pt1 | contig 13137 bp, 15 predicted proteins | sample 810851 | NCBI WGS metagenome assembly MDSV01 (sample SAMN05326640, study PRJNA326480) | marine metagenome | isolation source: seawater | place: Atlantic Ocean: North East | collected 2012 | reverse complement strand
TGATGAAAGGCAATTTAACTCTCCTGGAGTTGATCTACCTATAGCCTCCATATTTAGATCAAAATATGGAGAATATAAAGAATATCACACCTCATTAGATAATTTTAATCTAGTTACTCCTAAAGGATTAAACGGTGGTTATAAAGTTGCAAGAGAAGCTATTAAAAATTTAGATAAAATTATAATGCCCAAAGTAAATTATTTATGTGAGCCACAATTAGGAAAAAGAAATTTATATAACAACCTATCAAAAAAGGGCTCAAGTTTTACATCAAGAAAATATTTAGATTTTTTACAATACAGTGATGGTAATTTTTCTTTACAGCAAATTTCAAGTAAAATTAAAGTCAGTTATATTCAAACAAGAAAGATTTATAAATTATTACAAAAAAAGAAACTAGTATCATGACAAAAAAAAATAATTATGAACCCAAAAAAAAATGGACAAAATTATTTAACAAAATTGACAATATTTCTTATCCAGCTGAAGGGGTTATAAGAATTTTTAAAGGCAGTTTCCCAAAATTAAAACTGAAATATAAAAAATATAATAAAATTTTAGATTTAGGTTTTGGTGATGGAAGACACTTAATATTTTTAAAAAAACTTAGTTTAAATGTTTTTGGAACAGAGATATCTTCAGATATTGTAAATAAAGCAAAAAAAAATTTCCAAATTAATAAAAAAAATCTGAAAGTAGGAACATCAGATGAACTTAACTTTAAATCAAATTATTTTGATTTTTTGTTATCTTGGAATTCTTGTTATTATATGAATCCAAAACATCCTTATAACTTTGATAAACATGTTGATGAAATGAGTAGAGTATTGAAAAAGAATGGAACTTTAATTTTATCTATACCAAAAAAGACTTCATTTATTTTTAAAAATAGTAAAATTATAAAAAAAGGTTATAGGTTAATTAAAGATGATTATTTTAAGGTAAGAGAGGGTCAAGTCATGAGATGTTTTTCAAATAAATTAGAAATTGAAAAAAATTTTAAAGATGAATTTAAAAATTTTAATCATAGTTCAATTGATATTGATTGGTTCGGATTAAATTATCATTGGCATATTTTGATAGCGAAAAAGAAATGAATAATAAAACTAAAATACTAGATTGCACATTGAGAGACGGAAGTTATTTAAATAATTTTCAGTTTACAAAAAAACAAACATATGAAATTTGCAGTAAACTTGAGAAAGCAGGAGTAGAAATTATTGAAGTTGGTCATGGAATGGGTTTAGGAGCCTCAAGAATAGCAAAGTATAAAGCTAGAGAGACAGATATCAATTATGGAAAATATGCGAACATGGCTTTGAAAAAGTCAGATTGGGGCATGTTTTGTATCCCCGGTATTGCAAACATAAATGATGTGAAATTATTAAGTGATTTAGGCGCAAGTTTTATAAGAATTGGTTCAAATGTAGAAAATTATAAGATAGTTGAACCTTATATAAAATTAGCAAAAAAACTAAATTTGCAAGTTTGTACTAACTTCATGAAGTCTTACATTTTTTCTCCTAACAAATTTTCTAAAATTGCTAATATGGCACACAAAATGGGTTCAGATATTATTTATATAGTTGATTCAGCTGGAGGAATGACGCCTTTGGAATTACAAAGATACTATAAACATATAAAGAAGGTAAATAAAAAAATTAAAGTTGGTTTTCATGGCCATAATAATTTAGGTTTTGCAGTTGCTAATGCATTCAAATCATTTGAATTAAATTTTGATATAGTCGATGCATCTTTACAAGGTTATGGCAGAAGTGCAGGAAATACAGCTATTGAGCTTCTAGTATGTGCTTTAAAAAAGGAAAATATTAAATGCAATATTGACTATATAAAAATTTTAGATTTATCAGAGGAAATTTTAATGAAATTTGTTTCATCTAAAGGTATTAAATCTATTGACGTTGTTTGTGGCATGTCATTATTTCATAGTAGTTATTTACCAATAATTGAGAAATATTCTAAGTTATATAAAGTTGATCCTAGAATTTTAGTTTATGAGGTAAGTAAAAAAAATAAATCTGAAGCACCAGAGATTCTTGTAAAAAAAATAACAGAAATTTTAAAAAAGAAAAATAAATCTGGAAATTGGAAAAAAATATACAATCACTTTTACATTAACGAACAATCATTATAGTGAATGATATTAAATCAAATTGCTAAATTTAAAAATAATTTTGCTATTTCAAACAAATCTGAACAGATAACTTATTTTGAATTAGTAAGAAGTGTAAAAAATTTGATTAAAAAAATCAAAAATACAAATATACAGTCTAAAGATTTAATTGCTGTTGAAATAGAAGATTCTCATTTTTTTATAATTGCTGCACTAGCGTGTATTGAGGGTGGATACTCCTTTTTACCAATAAATTTTAAAATGACTCATTTTGAAAAAAAAAAAATTTTAGAATTTAGTAAACCAAAATTAATTTTGAAAATTAAAAATAAAATATTCACTTTTAAGAAAATAACAAATAAATCACATAATTATAATAAACAGATTTGTATTTTTTTTACATCTGGAACAACCACATTTCCAAAAGGAGTTTGCCATACGCCAAAAAATCTAATTAACAATGCAAAAAAATTTAATCAAACAATAAAAATAAAGCAAAAACAAAACTTTCTACATTTATTTCCAATGTATTATATGGCAGGTTTTTTAAATTCAATAATCTGCCCATTACTTGCAGGAAATAAGATAGTTATATTTAACAAATCATCCTTGAGTAATTATATTTATTTTTGGGAAGAAATAGCAAAAAATCATATAAATTATTTTTGGGCATCTCCCTCAATTATCAATATTATTCAAATTCAAAAAATAAGTTCAAATTTGTTAAATGATATCAAAAAAAAACTTAATTTTATTTTAGTTGGAACAGCACCTTTCCATGAGCAACTAAAAAAAAAATTTAAAAAAAAATTTGATATCAAATGCCTTGAAAGTTATGGTTCTAGTGAAATGTTGTTGGTATCAACAAACGTAAAAAATAAGTCATTTGGAAGTGGTAAAATTTTAAATGGAATTAAAATTAAAAAAGATAGAAAAAAAAATTTATTAATTTCAAGTCCATTTAAATTTTATGGCTATTTGAAAAAAAATAATTTGATTGAAATAAATAAAGATAAATATTTTAATTCAGGAGATGTATTTGAAAAAAGAAACCGATTTATAAAAATACTTGGAAGAACTAAAGAAATCATAATTAAAGAGGGTATAAATATAAGTCCAAAGAATATAGAAAATGAAATTTTGAAAATAAAATCTGTGGATGAGGTTGGCGTAATTGGTGTAAAAAATAATTTATACGGAGAAGTTCCTATAGCTTTTGTTAAAATAAATAAAAAAATTAAACTAGATTACATAAATAAGTTTTTAAAAAAAAGACTGTCAGAAAAAATAATTCCACATGAGATTAAATTTATAAATAAATTACCTAAAAATAAAATTGGTAAAATTGATAAAATTAAATTAAAGAAAATTTATGATATTAGGTATAGATCATCTAAGTCTTAACACAGGAAATAAAAAAAAATTTGAAGAAAAAATTTTTAATTATAAAAAGCTTTATAATGTAAAAGCTTTAAATCATAAGGAAAAAAATAAATTTATTTCCAAAAAAATTAAAAATCACTGTTTAGGTTTTTATACTGCTGAAGGAAATTTACCTCCAATAGAAAAAACTTATTATGGTAAAAATAAACTAAATGCAAAAAATATAAAAATAAAAAAAAATGAAATATTTTTAAGCGTAATATCTGTTAATAAAGAATTTTTATTTTGGAAAAAAGTTTTTAATCTTCAAAAACGTAAAAATAAAATTAATTTCTTTTCATTTCATGACCAAAAAAAATATAAATTTTATTTTAATGAAAAATTTATAAATAAAGAATATTTAGATTTTGTTGGTTATACTTCTATATGTTTTATATCAAGTGATATAAATAAAATTTTTAAAAGTTGCAAAGAATTTGATATTGAGATATCCAGAATTTTTAATTATGAAATAAATATGAAAAAAATGAAAATTTTTTTCTTTAGATCACCAGGTGGATTAGTTTTTGAAATTGTTCAATACTTGTTATGAAAAAAAAAATTAAAATTATTGACCTATCTCTCATGTTTCATAAGGGCATGCAAACATATCATAGAAATTATCACCCAAAATTTAAAAGAATTAAATCTGCTACCCATAAGACACATAAAAGAGAAGTTTCTACAATTCAAATTGGAAGTCATTTGGGAACACATATTGATGCACCCAGACATTTTATAAAGAATGGTAAAACAATTGATCAATATGATATTAGTCATTTTTGTGGTAATGCTTTATTAGTTGACTTTAGTAAAAAATCAAAAAAAACATCAATTTCAATTACGGATTTCAAAAAAAAAGTAAAAAACTTAACCGAAAAAATTGTTATTTTTAGATTTGATTGGACAGATAAATACTATGGAAAAAGCAATTTTTTTTATGAACATCCATATTTAGATTCTAAATTATGTAAATGGCTAGTTAAAAAGGGTATTAAACTGGTCGGTTTTGATAGTCCTCAGCCCGATAATCCAAAAAATTCTTTTACCAAATATAAAGACGGTGAAAATCATAAAATATTTTTAAGCAATGATGTTTTGATTATTGAATATCTTACAAATTTAAAGAAAATTAAAAGCAAAAAGTTTTATTTTGTTGGTGCGCCTTTAAATATCCAATATAGTGATGGCTCTCCAGCCAGATGTCTTGGTATAATTTAATGTCTAAATTAGATAAAGAGCTAAATTTTATTCTTAAATATTTAAAAATACATAATAGTAAAAATATTGATATTGATTATTTAGCAAAGGGATACATTGATTCATTAGGCTTTATTAAATTTGTAATATCAATAGAAAAGAAATTTAAAGTCAAATTTGATCAAAAAGATTTTATAAACAGAAAGTTTAGAACCATTAAAGGTTTAGCGTCTATCATAAATAAGAAGCTAAAAAAATGAATTTTACACCTAAAAATTTTAATAAAGCTTTAAAGAAAATTGGTATAAAAAAAAACGATAATTTATTTATCCATAGTGATTTAGGTTTACTTAAGGAGTATAAAAATAAAAATGAAATTAATAAAACCTGCGATGTTATATTAAAGGAGTTTTTAAAAACAGTTGGTAAAAATGGCAATCTAGCATTCCCAACTTTTACATATTCCTTTGCAAATAAAAAAAGGTACTACCCAAGAAATTCAAAATCTATTTGTGGATATTTGTCTGAATATGTAAAAAATATGAAATCCTCAGCACTTTACAAAGATCCCAATGTTTCTGTAGTTGTTTTAGGTAATAACAAAGATTTTTTAACTCAAAATTGCTCTATAAACTCTTATGGAAAAAATAGTTTTTTTAACCGTTTTTACGAATTAAATGGTCAAATTTGCAATATTAATATGGATTCAGCATCAACTTTTATCCATCTTTTTGAGAGAAAATTGTGTGTAAAATATAGAATAGATAAAAATTTTTATGGATTTATAGCTAATAGTAAAAAGAAAATTAAAAGTAAAATTTTTGTCATCAAAAAAAATAAAAAATATAGTGTTGATTTTTCTAGATTTCATAATGAAGCAAATAAATATTATAAAGTTTCAAATATTGGAAGAGGTTTTGTAGGAAAAATTTCTTTAGAAAAAACCTTTCAAATTGTTAAGTCTGGTATAAAAAAAAATAAAAATTTTTTAATTAAAAAAATATGAATTTAAATAAGTTGAAACAAATAAGAAATTTTATCATACATAACTATAAAAATTTTAAGAGGAAAAGTTATGAAAATAATAATTTGATATTAGTAGAATTATTTGATTTTGAACCAAGCGCTATTCCCTATTCATATTTAAGCAATATTTTGTCCTCAAAACATCAAGCAAATATATTTTCTTATTACCCAAAATCTGAAAATTTTATTGTTAATATAAAAAATAATTTAAAAAAACTTAATCCACTTGGAATTTATAAAATTTACAAATCTTTTGGGGTTAAAGATATTATAAAACCCAGAACAGAAATTACCAAAACTCTTGTTAAAGAGTATAAAAAAATTATTAAGAAAATAAAAAATAAAAATGATGTATTAGATATAAAGATTGATAATATATTGTTAGGTGATTTATTTTATGACGAATTTTTGAGAAGTAAAAATATAATTACCATTAATACTAATTCTAAAGAGTTCAGAACCTTTTTAAGAGATGCCATTTCAAACTATTATTTTTGGAAAGATTTTTTTCAAAAAAAAAAAGTTAAAGCTGTTATAATTAGTCATCATGTATATTTAATGGGTATCGTTCCAAGAATAGCAATTTATAAAAATATACCAGTCTATACTGTTGGTATTGCGGAAACTCCAAAATTATTATCAAAGAAATACCCAATAAAACATTGTGGATTTGAGGATTATTTGAAACTTTTTAAAAAATTAAAACCTTCATTACAAAAAAATTTGTTACTTAATGCAGAAAAAAATTTGACAGAAAGATTTTTTGGAAAAAAAGATATTAAAATATTAATGGACAGACATACAGAAAGAGATTTTTACAGTAAAAAGCAAACAAATAAAAAAATTCTTTCAAGAAATAAAAAACTAAAAGTTTTAGTTGCCGCCCATCAATTTAATGATGCTGTGCATGTATATGGCAAATTTCTATTTACTGATTTTTATGAGTGGATGGATTTTTTAGGAAAATGTTCAAATAAGACAAATTATGAGTGGTATATAAAATTTCATCCATCAGAGTATAAGTCTAATTATAAATACATAGAGTATTTTGAGAAAAAATATCCTAAATTTAATGTACTTCCTATAGATGTTACTAATTCACAATTAATAGAGGAAAAAATAAATATCGTACTTACTGTATATGGCTCTATTGGACATGAATATCCCTTATTTGGAATACCAGTCATTAATGCTTCCAAAACTGGGCCACATAAATTTTTTAATTTTAATACGTATCCAATTAATTTAAATCATTATAAAAAAATTATACTAAATTTAAATAAAGTACCTGCAGTAAAAATAAACAAAATTAAAAAAAAATTATATATTTATTATTTGATGAGATATCTAATGGAATATAATTTAATCGATGGTTTTAAGAATAAATTGATTAAGTATGGTCCAAATTATAAAGATAAAATTTATGAAATTTTTTTAAATCAATTTTCTCAAAAAAAAAATAGTGAGATAATTAATATTTATAATGATTTTATTAATTCTAAAAAATTTAGAATTTATGCTAACAATATGTCAAATAAATGTAAATTGATTAGAATTGATTATTGATAATAATAATTAATGTTTATTTTAAAATCTAATTTTTTTTTTGAAATTTAGCTGGATTTCCATAATAAATTCCTGATTTTTTTATATTTTTAGTAACAACCGAACCCATACCTAATAAAGTTTTTTTAGAAATAGATACATGATCTCTGATATTTGAACCAGCACCTATATAACAATTTTCATTAATAATTACATCACCTGAGATAATCGTATTTGTATTTATGATATTATATGAATGAATAATTGTGTCATGACTTATTGTAGATTTAGGTAAAATAACAATTTGATCCTTTAACACCACGTCTCTTGCTAAAGTCACGTAAGCATGTAACACATTACCAACTCCTATAGTTGCATTTTTATTTATTATACATGTTGGATGTATAATATTGGTAAATTTATTTCGTGGAATTTTGAATTTTTTGATAATTTTTTCTCTTTTTTTATAATTTATTTCATTACCAAAAGCAGTTATAAAAAAAACATCTCTATAATTAATATATTTTGAATTAACAGGACCTAAAAAATATTTTTGAACTCTTTTAGGAATTTTTTTTTTATTATCCTCAAGAAACCCTTCAAATTCTATTTTTTCGTTATTTTCAGAATTAATATCCTCAATAATTGAAAAAATATCAAGACATGCACCAGAGGCACCTATAATAATTACTTTTTTTTTCATTTAGGAATAAACCAATAATAATCACCTTTATAATTTACATGTTTAAAAAAATTTTTCCATTGGTTTACAGACATATAAGTCGTCGCTACAACAGCCCAATTATCAAGCGTTTTTTGTTCTATTTTATTTGTATAAGCACCTAAAGAAATAAATATATTTTTTTTAGAAACTCTTTTGATTTCTTTAAATGCTTGTTTTAATTCTTCTAGAGTAAGTATGTTATGTAAAGAATTAATTGATATTGTTAGGTCAAAAAAATTATCCTTGTATGGAAGATTGCTAGCATTTCCTATGCACAAATTTTTTTTAATGTATTTATTATGATTTGTTATTGCATAATGAGAAATATCTAAACCGCACAAAGTTGATCTCTTAAGTTTTTTTCCAAATTCATCTAATAAATATCCTTTAGCACAGCCAATATCTAAAATTTTTGCATCCTCTTTTAATTTGTAGTGATTGATAAAATCTTCTGCAACAGATTTCCATCTACCATCATATTTATATCCACCATAACCTTGTTTTCTGTCTCCATCAAAATACTCTTCACCTAATCTCCAAGATAAAATTCTATCCTCGATAGATACACTTTTTCTTGTTTTCTTAGGTTTTTTAGTCCAACTTTTTGGTAAAGTTTTTAATAAATTTATTTTCATATTTATTGACTCTATATTTCGCACTCGTTAAAGCTTTTTTTACATGGTAAAAATCATTTTTAAATAACAACATCACAGGAAGTTTTTTATAAAACGGAAAAAAGTCTTTGCAGTTATTGCATTCTAGGCCATTTTTTCTTTTGATCAAATTTGATTTATGTTTTTTTTTAGTAATACAGTTTGGACATCTATACAATTTCAATACATTCATCATTAATATTTCCACCACTTTTTAATTGGCATACAATCATCATATTCATTATTTTTAATAATTTTTCCAATTTCAAGTGATTGTTCAATGGAATCATCTATATCAACTTCATATCTATATGTTCCAGCTCTACCTATACTAAAAAACCACTTAGGAAAAGATTTTAAATATCTATGAGATTTTTTTATTTCACTTTTAAATGGAAGTGGATAGTGCTTTCCATTTTTGGAAGGGAATTCAATACCCACCAAACTCGTTTTTGATTTATGTTTTGTGAATTTTTTGTATTCAACAAGTCTAGTAAATTTTTCATCATTTGCGTAATATAAAAAATAAACATTTTTTGGGAACACATTTTTAGTCGGAAATACAATTTTGTGAAAATCACGCCCTATAAAGCCTAGCTCACCATACTTGTAATTAAAATAAAAATCAGGAGATATTGTAGATATTACAACATCAAATTTTTCAGCTTTATTATTAATATAAAAAATTTTCTTATTTAAATTTTTAACTTTTAAAACTGAATTTAATTTAATTTTTAGATTTGATGATTTTATTTTGTCAAAGAAATCATTATACCCATTTTCTTTAATTGGATATGCAGATATGGCTTTATCCCACGCTGCTCTTGGACCTTTTTTTAAAGTTGCACCCTTGGGAGACCAATTAAAAGTATCAATTTCTTTGTTATCCTTTACCATCCACATTTTTTTATTATATTTATCTATAGTTTTTGAATAAAGTGTTTTGCCTATTGAGTTAATCCAGTACTCCTCCATATTTTTTGAATTTTTAATTTTACTTATTTTTTTCTTTTTTAATTCTCTTTTTACTTTTGTTTTGTCAGGCATTTTTTCAATATCTAAAATATTTAATGGGTAATTGTAAAATTGATTATCATTTTCCACGTAAGTAATAAATTCATGCTCAGAACATTTTCTCATTGGTACGATTGAATTTAAATAATCAAATATTTCTTTATTATGTGTTAAAAAATGCCGTGGCCCAAATGTGTATGGGTGGCCGCCATAATAAAATGTTCTTACCCCCGCTCCTAGATAAGATCCTTTCTCAACAAGGGTAATCTTAAAATTTTTATTTTTTGATAAAATCCTTGCAGAACTACATCCAGCAATACCACCGCCGACTATTAAAATTTTTTTCATTATTAGAGTATTTTTTATGTGTTAAAGTTAATTTTACTCATATAATGAAATATAAAAAATATCAATTAATATAAGAATTAAATGAAAAATAAAAAAATTGGACTCTGTCATGGTGTTTTTGATTTAGTTCATTATGGTCATATTCTTCATTTTGAAAATTCTAAATCAAAAGTAGATTGGCTTGTTGTTAGTGTCACTAAAGACGAAAATGTAAACAAAGGTCCTAATAGACCTTTTTTTAATCAAAGTGAAAGAATTGAGTTTCTAAAAAGTTTAAAATTTGTCGATGATGTAATTTTATCTGATTCAAAAAATGCTATTAATTCATTAAAAAAAGTAAAACCTGATATCTACTTCAAAGGCGCTGAATATAAAAGTCAGAAAATTAAACTTAATTTATTTGAGGATGAAAAAAATTATTGTAAAAAAAATAATATAAAAATATTTTACACACATGATAAAAAATTTAGTTCATCAAATCTTTTAAATAGTTACTTTGAACCAAATTCTGAACTTAAAAGTAATATTAAAAAAATAAAAAAAAATTATACATTTGAAAAAATTATTAACATTATAAAAAAGGCTCAAAAAAATACAATTACAATTATTGGTGATCCAATTATTGATAAATTTAGATATGTATCTACTATTGGAACATCCTCAAAGGCCCCCAGTATAGCAGTTTTAAATAAAAACTTAGAAGAGTATAAAGGAGGATCGGTTGCTGTAGCTGAAATGTTGTCTAATTTAGGTTTTAAAGTCGAGCTTATTACTTATGATAGTCCTAAAAATACCCTAAAGAATAAAATAAGTAAAAAAATAAAAGTTATCAATTGTTTTAAATCTAAAACGTTTCCAATAATCGAAAGAATTGTAGACGATGGAAGGAATTATGTAAAATTGTTACAAAGTTATAATGTTGATCAAATAAATATTACAAAAAATCAAGAAAATTCTGTACTTAAAATCTTGAAAAAATATAAATCGACAAAAAACTTTTTTTTAGTGATTGATTTTGGATTTAATCTTTTGACTGATCAAATTATTTCTTTAATGGATAAACAAAATATTCAATATAGTTTAAATTGTCACTTAAATTCATTAAATCTTACTTCAAATCATTATACTAAATATAAAAGATTCAATTTTATCACATTTAATAAAAGAGAATTTGAAATAAACTTTAGAAAGTTTAACTCACTGAATGATAAAATCAAACATGCACAAAAAATTATAAAAAAACCTTTTGCTGTAACTTTGGGAAAAAAAGGTAGTTTATTTTTTAAAAATAAAAAAAAATATTTTTTCCCAGCTATACAAGAAAATGTTCTAGACCCAGTAGGTTGTGGAGATGCATTTTTTTCTATATCATCTGTGATTTATAAAACTACTAAAGATCCAGTTATTTCAAATTTTTTAGCAAATGTTTATGCGGCTTTACACGGAACAATTATATGCAATAAATCATTTACACCTGAGAAAAAACTTTATAATACCATAAAGACTTTAATAAGCTAAATGAACCAAAAAAAATTCATTAAAAATGGTTATGAAATTGTTCGAATAAAAAAAGGTGATGCAATTTTTTTAAGATCTAGAATATTAAAATATATAAAACAGAAGACAAATTTAAAAAAAATAAACCTCAATTATTTGCACAAACATATACCTATTGAAAATTTAAATTCTTTGAGAATACATGTTTATAATAAAATTAATAAAGATAAAGAATTTCAAAAGAGAATATATTCATCTTTTGAAAATATAATTAGCGAAACTGTTGGAACAGAGACAGTTCAAAGCTATATTTCTTTTTCAATTCAATATCCAAACGATGGTACATCATTATTAACCCTGCATACTGACAGCACTCAAAGTGATTCAGTATTTCAAGTGAATCTATGGATTCCATTCGTTAATGTCCAAAAAACTAAGTCTATGTTTATAATTGAGCCTAAAGAAAGCATAAAAATTTTAAAAAAAATGAAAAACTCAAAAAAAATTACAATACAAGACATAAACAAAAAATATAAGAAAAGCATGAAATGGCTAAGTTTAAAATTTGGACAATCAATTGTTTTTACTCCTAATTGTCTCCATGGAAATGTTGTTAATAGAGAAAAAACTACTAGATTATCTATTAATCTAAGATTTAAGAATTTATATAGTCCTTATGTAAAAGATGTTGCTAATCTTAAAAATATAGAAAATTTTTATCCAAATATTAATAAAAAACTAATAACACAAATTAATTTAGAATATCCTTTTCATGAGTTTGCAAAATAAAAAAGTTAAATCTTTATTAGGATACTGTCATAATAAATCTTTTGGACCATACTCCTTACCAGTTAAATTTCAGAATATTATATGTGCTAACTATGCAAATAAATTGAAATTAATCTATGGCCCAGGTTTAGGAGAGCCAATCTTTTCAAAAAATCATTTACAATTAAAAAGTATGATTAAAACGAAGGACACTTCATCTGGAATTGTTATGCTCTCTTTTTATATGATGCCTAAAAGTAAAATGAAAAGATTAGAATTATTTAACTTAGCCTTTAAATTTAAAAAGGAAATACATTTTGTTATTGAGAATATGTTTTTTAAAAATAGAAATGACATTAAAAAAATTGAACAAATATTTTTATTAAATAAATTTACTAAAAATAGTGATCTAATTTTTAATAGTCTCAAAAAATAAATTATTTTAAATTTATTTTTTTCATTTTTTTTACATTAAAATAATTTACATTATTAAATGAATTTGGAATTTTTTTATTTTTAAATTTATTTAAAAGCTCAAAGATTGCTTCTTCTATTTTTCTTTTAGGTTTAAATTTGAGTATTTTATACATTTTATCAGAGTTAATATGGTATGATCTATTGTCGTTGGTTTTAGTTTTTATAATTTTTAATTTTTCATTATTTTTTTTAAATTTAGATGTAGTTTTGCTAACTATCCTGGCAATTCTATCTACTGATAAATTTTGATATCCTACATTAAATATCTGATTTTTAATTATTTGATTTTTTTCATTAATTAAAAGGTCAACAACATCACAGTAATCTA
>MDSV01060452.1_pt1 | contig 13139 bp, 10 predicted proteins | sample 810851 | NCBI WGS metagenome assembly MDSV01 (sample SAMN05326640, study PRJNA326480) | marine metagenome | isolation source: seawater | place: Atlantic Ocean: North East | collected 2012 | reverse complement strand
CAAAAGCTACTTCCTTTGAGTCTACAAAATATGCTTTAAGATCAAATGATAATATTCTTTGGATCACTGGAGGTTTGCCAAAAAAAAACGACAAAATAAATATTGATGAATTTAAGAAAAAGATTATTAAAGTATTTATTATCGGCAAACATACGAAATTTTTCGTTAAGCATATCAATAAAAAAGTCAAATTTGAAATTGTTTATAATTTACGAACAGCTGTTAATAAAGTTTTTAAATTCTTAAAAAATAAAAAAACACTTACTATTTTATTTAGTCCCGCAAGCGCATCATACGATCAATTTAAAAACTTTAATGATAGAGGAGATAAATTTAAACTTTTGGTAAATCAATATGCTAGACGATTTATTTAAATTTGAATTCAGTAATTACTGGAGAAACATTGATAAAAATATTCTCTTTGGATTTTTTATCTTATTTTTTTTAGGTTTATTTTTTTCATTTTCCTCTACCTCTTCTTTAGCCGGAGAGCGATTAAATAAAACTTACTACTTTTTTTTTTCAAAACACTTAATTTTTACTTTTTTAGCTATTTTTATTATGTTTTTGATTTCAGCAATAGAAACTTCATTGTTAAAAAAAATGATAACTCCTCTTTTCATACTTTTTTTTCTATTGTTAATTTTGGTTCCCATTATTGGTGTAGAAGTTAAAGGAGCTAAAAGATGGCTAAATTTATATCTATTTAGATTACAGCCAATAGAACCTTTGAAACCTTTTTTCATCTTAGCAACAGTTCAAATATTAACTTTAAATAAATTACAAAATTCTCAAATAAAATACTTATTTAGCTTTCTTTTACTTGCCTCGGTGATTATTTTATTAATCGACCAACCAGACCTTGGACAATCAATTTTGCTTATTGGAAGCTGGGTTGCAACAGTCTTTATCTCTGGTGTAAGCCTTACATATATTTTGAGTTTTTTTATTATGTTTATTTTTTTTATAGGAGGTCTTTTATTTTTATTGCCTGAAAAATTTGGTTATATTATTAATCGTCTAGTTACATTTGTTGATCCTACCAAAGGAGATAATTTTCAATCTTCAATAGCTCTGGATGCCATAAAGCAAGGAGGCTTAAAAGGACAAGGAACGGGTGAAGGGATTTTAAAAGATAGTGTTCCAGAAGCCCATACAGATTATATAATCGCTGTTATATCAGAAGAGTACGGTTCAGTTGTTTCAATCTTAATCATAATCATTTTTTTATATATTGCTTTTAGAATTATAAAAAATTGTATTTTAAAAAAAGATGAATTTTTAAAACTTTCATTATGCGGACTTGCATCGCTGCTTATTTTTCAAACATTTATTCACATTGGGGTGAACACTAGTTTATTACCAACCACTGGAATGACGTTACCTTTTTTAAGTTATGGAGGATCATCATTGATAGGAAGCGCTATTTTAGCTGGGATCATTTTGAACTATACAAAAATAAAGTTAGATATAGATGAATAAAAAACAAAAAAGAATACTAATTGCCACTGGAGGTACTGGTGGACATACCTTTCCAGCTTATAGTTTGGCAAAACATTTTATCGACAATAAGAAAGTAAATGTAGAAATTATTTCTGATAAACGGGGTTTTAAATATTTAAAAGATTATCATGATGTAAAGATTACTCAAATTGTCTCCTCAACTATTTTGAAAAGAAATCTATTTCAATTTTTAGTTTCAATATTAATTATTTTTTATTCTATATTTAGATCTTTTATTTTTTTATTTATGAATAGACCAAATCTAATTTTTGGTATGGGAGGTTATTCCTCATTTCCAGTTTGCATAGCAGCAATAGTCCTTAGAATTCCTTTTATTATTTATGAAAATAATCTTCATATTGGAAAAGCAAATAAATATTTATTACCTTTTACTAATAAGGTTTTTGTATCTTACAAAGATTTAGAAGGAATTCCAGAAAAGTATAGAAAAAAAGTTTATGAAATTGGAAATATAATTCGGAAAGAAATACTTAATTTCAAAATTGAATCTAGTTCTAGTCTGGTAGAAAAAAAACTAAAAATATTAATTCTTGGCGGTAGTCAAGCTGCAAAGGTTTTTGCAGAAAAACTTCCAAAAATTTTTAAAGAATGTAATAATGATAAAATATCTTTTAAAATTTATCAACAATGCCTTCCTGAACAAAGTAAATTTTTGACTTCTTTTTATAAAGATCTAAATATTGATTTCGAAATATTTAATTTTAGTAATAACATTTTAAATTATTTTTCTAAAATTAATTTAGCAATAACTCGATCAGGATCTTCAATGTTAGCAGAATTAATTAACTCTAAAATACCCTTTATTTCTGTTCCTTTGCCCTCATCTGCAGACAATCACCAATTAAAAAATGCTATTTATTATGAAAAAAATGGGTATAGCTATTTAATAGAAGAAAAAGATTTAAACACTAAATTATTCAAATTGATTAAAAGAATTAATGAAGACAAATCATTATTAAACAAAATGATTACCAGACAAAGACAATATTCTGACAAATCAGTTTATGACAATATAGATAAACAAATAACTAAAATTTTAGATGAAGAATATTAGAATTGGACAAAAAGAAATTATTCACTTTATAGGTATTGGCGGAATAGGCATGAGCGGTTTAGCTCAGGTTATGAAAACTATGGGATTTAAAATTCAAGGTAGTGATCAAAATAAAAATAAAAGTATATCTAATTGTTTAAAAGCAGGGATTAAAGTCTTCATAGGTCATGCTAAAAAAAATATAAATAACGCAACAATTGTTGTTAAGTCTTCTGCCATAAAAGATAATAATCTGGAAATTCAGCAAGCCAAAAAGAAGAAAGTTCCAATTTATTCAAGAGCCGAAGTACTCGCTGATGTAGTTTCGTTAAAAAAAAATATAATTATTACTGGTTCTCATGGAAAAACCACTACAACATCGTTAGTAGCAAAAATTTTGTCAGATCAAAGATTAGATCCCACTATTATCAATGGTGGAGTTATTAATTCTTTTAACAGCAATGCCAAATTAGGTAAAGGCGATTGGGCTATTTTAGAAGCCGACGAGTCTGATGGTAGCTTTTTAAAGCTACCAATTAATTATTCAATAGTAACTAATATAGATTTTGAACATTTAGATTATTATAAAAATTATAAGAATTTAGAGAATGCATTTGTTCAATTTATAAACAAAACTCCTCCTATTGGAAAATCTTTAATTTGTATCGATAATAATAATATTAAAAGGATTTTAAATAAAATTAAAAATAAGAACATACTAACTTATGGGTTTAGTAAAAAAGCAAATTATAGAGTTAGCAATGCAAGATATAGTGTAACCCATTCTTTATTTGATTTGCATTACAAAAATCTAAATAACAAAAACTCAATAATAAAAAATATTAATTTAAGATTAATAGGAGAACATAATGTTCTTAATGCATCAGCAGCCGTAGCAGTTTGTATAAACATGGGTATAAAGATAAATATTATAAAAAAAGCTTTAAAAAATTTTTCTGGAGTTCAAAGAAGAATGACTAAAATTTTCGAAAAGAATAAAAATGAATTTTTCGATGATTATGCTCATCATCCAACTGAAATTTCATCCATACTAAATGGAGTTAAAAAAGTTTACAATAAGAGAAAAATTATCGCAGTTTTTGAACCACATCGGTATTCTAGAGTAACTTTATTAAAACAAGCTTTTTCTAAGTCATTTGTTAAATCAGACTTAGTTTTAATTTGCCCTCTGTATGCAGCAGGGGAAAAAAGAAATATGAATTTTAGTATGTTTAAATTTGCAAAATTGATTTCTAAAAATTCTAATACCCAGACAGTCATTGTGAATAATCAAAGAGAATTATCAAATTATTTTAAAAGAAATTTGATAAGTGATGAAATTATAATTGGTATGGGTGCAGGAGTTATTTCACAATGGATGAGAGAATTAAAATTTAACTTATGAACTTAAATATTAATAGTCTACAAAAAAAATTTGGTAAGAATATAGTAATTAATGAAAATTTATCAAAATATAGTTGGTTTAATTTAGGTGGTCCTGCTGATATTTTTTTTCGTCCAGAAAATAAAGATCAGCTGATTAATTTTTTAGGAGAAATTAAAAAAGATAATTATAAAGTACATATTTTAGGTGCTGGCTCGAATACTTTAATTAGAGACTCTGGAGTCAAAGGAATAGTTATTAAATTGAGCTCAAAGTTTTCTGAAATAAAGTTACTAGAAAAAGATACAATGGAAGTTGAAGCAGCCACTTTGGACAGAAAAGTTTCAGATTTTGCAAAAAATAATGATATTAGCGGTATGGAATTTTTATCTTGTATTCCTGGTTCCATAGGTGGATCAATAATAATGAATAGTGGTTGTTATGGTTCAGATATATCTAAAATTTTATTATCCATTAAAGTAGTGGATATTAATGGAAAAGAAAAAGAAATACGAAATGATGAGATCAAATTTTACTACAGAGGGACAGATCTTTCAAAAAATTATATAATTTTGTCAGCCGTACTTAGAGGCACTGTATCTTCAAAGAAATTAATAGAAAAAAAACAAGAGGAATTTATTCAAAAAAAAAGGAATCTCAGCCAAGTCAAATAAAAACAGCTGGCAGTACATTTAAAAATGATAAAAAAAAAGCATGGATGTTAATTAGAGAGTCTGGATGTGATAAATTTTATGTAGGAGATGCAAAGATTTCCGAAAAACATTGCAATTTTTTTGTAAATACTGGGAAAGCTAAAGCTTCAGATATAGAAAAATTAATACATAAAGTAAGAGAAGAAGTTCAAATCAAAACTGGAGTCAATTTAGAACTTGAGATTAAGATTATTGGAGATGAAAAATAAAAAAGTCTTAGTAGTGCTTGGCGGCACATCTGGAGAAAGAGCAGTTAGTCTTGATAGCGGGAAAGCTTGTGTAAAGGCACTAACAAAACTTGGTTATGAAGTAACTATTTTTGACCCTCAAAAAAAACCTTTACATTTAATTGATAAAAAGAAAGTAGATATAATTTTTAATGCTCTTCATGGAAAAGATGGTGAAGACGGGGTTGCTCAAAGTTATTTTGAATATCTTGGAATTCCTTATACTCATTCTGGAGTTATCAGTTCTAACAACGCAATGAATAAAATAATTTCAAAAGAAATCTTTAAAAAGAATAAGATAAAATCTCCAGCATATTTTTTTCTTGAAAAAAAAAATTATAATACAGTCAAATTAAATAAAATTCTCAAAAGAAAAAAAATGAATTTTCCTGTCGTAATTAAACCTGTAAATGAAGGATCTAGTATTGGAGTAAGAATATGTAAGAATATTCTTGAGTTAAACAAAGCCTCAAAATCTCTTTTTAAAAGATATAAAGAATTAATTCTTGAAAACTATATTGGCGGACAAGAAATTCAGGTCGCTGTTTTAAACAACGTACCTCTTGGAGCAATTGAACTTGAGCCAAAAAGAAAATTCTATGATTATAAAGCGAAGTACTCAAAATCTGCTAAGACCAAACATATAATGCCTGCAAATTTAAAAAAATCTAAGTATAAAGAAGTACTGAAAATAGCAAAAAAGGCACATCATGTTTTAGGTTGCAAGGGTATCACTAGATCTGATTTTAAATTTTTTAAAAATAAATTTTACTTATTAGAGATCAATACACAACCAGGAATGACAAGTTTATCTCTAGTCCCAGAAATAGCTAGTTACAAAGGAATGTCTTTTAAAAATCTAGTGAAAAAAATATTGCTTAATGCCAGTATAAATAGATGAAAAAATCATTTTTTGGACTGGTTATAACCTTTATCTTTTTAACTACTTATACCCCAAAATTTGATTTTACTTTAGGATCTGATTTTAAAATTAAAAAAATTGTCATTGAAGGTAATTCAATTTTAAGTTCAAATGAAATCATTAAAAAGTTAAATTTTTTATATGAAGAAAATTTATTTTTATTAAATCTTAAAGATGTTGAAAAAAATTTAAAATCTGAAACTTTTATAGAAAGTTTTAGTTTAAAGAAAATTTATCCAAACCATTTACACATAACAATAGTTGAGAAAGAACCTATAGCAGTTTTACATAATAAGAAAAAAAGATTTTATATTTCTAATAGAGGAGAATTTATAAACTTCAAGAATATAGAGAAATATAGAAATTTACCAACAGTCGTTGGAAATGGAAAATTTTTCTATTCTTTATATCAAGATCTACAAAATATAAAGTTTCCATTAGAATCAATAAAATCTTTTTATTTTTTTGAATCAGCCAGATGGGATTTAGTAATGCATGATGATAAAATAATAAAATTACCAATTAAGAATTATTTAATAAGTTTAAAAAATTATATGGAATTAAAAAATAATAAAAATTTTGATAATTACAAATTATTTGATTATCGAATTAAAGATCAACTTATATTGAATTAATTTATGGAAATAGATCACCCCTCTCTCTTTATTGAAATCAACGAAAAGAATTATATTTTTGTTGTTGGAGTGTATGATGAAAATCAAAATTTTAAGATTATTGAAAAAATAGTAGCACCTAGTGCAGGAATTAATAAAAATAGATTAATTAGCATTGACCAAGCAAGTGAAGAAATAAAAAAAAATGTTTCGATTATTGAAAAAAGAATAGATTATATTTTTAAAGATGTAACGATAATAATAGAAAATTTTGAGTATTTTTGTATTAATCTTTCTGGGTTTAAAAGATTAAATGGATCACAAGTTTTAAAAGAAAATATTTCCTATATTTTAAATTCACTTAAACTGGCTGTTACAGAAAATGAAAAAGAAAAAACTATCTTACATATTTTTAATTCTAGAAGTGTTCTAGATGGAAAAAATGTTGAAAATCTACCAATAGGTTTATTTGGAGATTTTTATTCTCATGAGCTCACCTTTTTTTTAATTAGAAATACTGATTTAAAAAATATTCAAAAAATATTTTATAAGAATAATTTAAATGTAAAGAAAATATTTTTAAAACATTTTGGTGATGGAGCTCAGTTAATAAATCAAAATAAAGATATAGGAACTTTTTTCAAAATTAAATTAAATGAAGATATTACACACATAAATTTTTTTGATAAAGATTCGTTTAGATATTCAGAATATTTGAATTTTGGTACAAATATAATTTTTAGAGACATAGAAAAAATCTGTTCTCTAAATGAAGAAGTAATAAAAAAATTCTTATTAAATGAGTCTTTTAATAAAAATAATTTTGATGAAAATGATATTTTAGAAGAAAAATATTTTAAAAAAGAAAATTTTAGAAAAGTCCGAAAAAAATTAATTCTGGATATTGCTAAAGCTAGAATTAATGAAATTGTTGATATAATTTTTAATAAGAATATTAATATTAATTCTTTAAAAGAAAATAAACTAAAGATTTATTTTATCATTAAAGATAAGCAAATTTTTGAGAATTTTAAAGATAGTTTTCAATCTTTTTTTTCTAAAAATAATAATTTTGAAATTTACTTTATTCAAGAATTTAAAACAGAAGTGTCTATAACCAATATTGCTAATTTATCAATTTTTGGTTGGAAAAAGGAGGCAATTCCAACCATTAAAGCAAAAAACTCTTTAATCACTAGGATATTTAAGTCTTTATTTGAATAACCAGTTGTTATTTTTCGAAACATTTGTTGTTTTAATTGATTACTATCAATTCTGTATAAAACATGATGCTTAAAACAAACCAAAAAACCATAAAAGAAAATATAGATTTAAAAGGTATTGGATTACATAACGGAATAGAGGTAAATTTAACTATAAAACCCTCAGAACCAAATACAGGAATAATTTTTAAAAGGGTTGATGTTGAAAATAATAATATTATTCATGCAAATTTTAAAAATGTAGTTGAACCAGTTTTGTGTACTAAATTAAAAAATGAAAATGGAGTTACTGTCTCTACAGTTGAACATTTAATGGCAGCCTTTTACGGCGAAGGTATTGACAACGCTTTAGTTGAAGTTGATGCTTCTGAAATTCCAATTATGGATGGCTCTGCAGTAGATTTTGTAGATGCAATAAGATCAGCAGGCATAGCTGAACAAAGTGAACCTAAAAAATTTATTAAAGTATTAAAAAAAGTTGAAGTTAAGGATGGGCAAAAATATATTTCTATAGAGCCACTCAACCAAGATTTAATAATTGATTTTGAAATTATTTTTAATAACCCGTTAATTAGAACAAGAAGAAAAGAATTCAAATTTAATAATGATGATTTGACAGAAATATATAACTCCCGAACTTTTTGTTTATATGAAGAAATAGACAACATAAAAAGAATGGGTTTAGCTAAAGGCGGATCTTTAGAAAACGCAATAGTAGTTCAAGGGAGTAAAATTTTAAATGAGGATGGTTTGAGAAATAGACATGAATTTGTTTATCATAAAATATTAGATTGTTTGGGAGATATAATGCTATCTGGTAATCGTATATTTGGTCATATCATAACATCACAAGGCGGTCATGCTTTAACTAATAAATTATTGAAGAAATTTTTTTCAAATAAAGCTAACTGGAGTATAGAAAATTTTAAGAATATTGAAAAACAAAATGAGAATTCTTACAAAAATCCAGTAGCTATCGGCGTATAATATCGTAAAAATTTACCATTCTATTTTAATCTGATATTAATCAGCATATGTTACAAAAACTTTTTCTAATTTTAATATTAGTTTTTTCTTTCAATTCTTGCTCTAAAAATGAAATTGAATATGAACCCAAAGATAAAGTTAATCCTTATCAGCTTTATCAAGAAGGTTTTGAATTTTTTGAAAAGGGAAATTACTTTTATGCGGAAAAAAAATTTACTGAAGCTGAATTAAATTTTGAAATTGTAGAATTCGCTGCTAAATCGGCCATAATGTCGAGCTATTCACTCTATGGAGTAAATTTTTATTCTGATGCGTTAACTAATTTAGATAGATATTTAAAAAAATATCCAGCAGATGAAAATGTCATGTATGCTCATTATCTAATTGCAATAATACATTATGAACAAATTTCTGATGAAAAAAAAGATCTTAAACCTTTGTTAGATGCAAAAAAAAAAAATATCATTTTTTTTAGAAAATTATCCTGATACTGATTATGCTATTGATTTACAATTTAAAAAAGATTTAATTCAAAATCAGCTTGCTGCAAAAGAATTGTATGTGGCTAAGTATTATATTTCTACTCAAAAGTGGGTCCCAGCTATTAATAGGTTAAAAGTTATTGTGAACGATTATCAAAAAACAATATTTATTGAAGAAGCGCTTCATAGGTTAGTAGAAATTTACTATTATTTAGGTCTTAAAGAAGAAGCAAAAAAATATGCGAAAATTTTAGGCTACAATTATAATTCTAGCGAATGGTTTGAGCATTCTTATAAAGTTTTGAATAAAGATTATAAGATTAAAAAAAAGATGAAATCTAGAGATAATGAAGGTTTTTTTAAAAAAATTATTGATAAGATAAAGTGATTTTACAATCATGATTCGCAAATTAGAAGTTATAAATTTTTATAAAAAGAAAATAAGTCTCTTAAAAAAGCATAACGAACTTTATTTTAATAACGACAGTCCTAAAATATCCGATGCAGAATATGATAGCTTAAAAAAAGAAATCTTGAATTTAGAAAAGAAAAATCATTTTCTTAAAAAATTAAAATTAAATAATAAAATCATTGGTTCCCCTCCATCTAAAAAATTTAAGAAAGTAAAACATTTAAAACCTATGCTTTCTTTATCAAACGCTTTTGATAAAAATGATATGAAGGATTTTGTTAGTAAAATTAAGAACTTTTTAAATATCAAAAGTGAAAATATCGAATTTTCATCAGAACCAAAAATTGACGGAATTTCTGCAACTTTAGTTTATCAAGATGGAGTTTTAACAAGAGGACTTTCAAGAGGTGACGGTGCTATTGGAGAAGACATTTTAGAAAATCTTAAAACTATTAAAGAAATTCCTAAAAAAATAAAAGATAATAATGTTCCTTCTTTATTTGAAATCCGTGGGGAGATATATATTGGAAAAAAAGATTTTAATACTATAAGAGGAAATTTTGCCAACCCAAGAAATGCAGCAGGTGGCTCACTTAGACAAAAAGATTCAAAAGAAACATCGAAAATACCTTTAAAATATTTTGCCTATGGATTTGGAGCTATTCAACCAATGGTATTTAATACTCAGTCAGAATTTTTAGAAACAATAAAAAGGTGGGGGTTTTCTATTAACCCCTTAGGCAAAATTGTAAAAAATTTAGATGAGATTGAGTCTCACCATTCTTATATAGACACAATAAGATCTTCATTAGATTATGATATCGATGGATTAGTTTATAAAGTTAATGATTTAAAACTTCAGTCAAGACTGGGTAACACTTCTAATTCTCCTCGCTGGGCTATTGCGTATAAATTTTCTGCAGAAAAGGCAATTACAAAAATTAAAGATATAGCTATTCAAGTTGGTAGAACTGGAGCAATAACTCCTGTCGCAAAAGTAGAACCAGTCACCGTTGGTGGAGTGGTCGTTTCAAATGCAACATTACATAATGAGGATGAGATTAAAAGAAAAGATATTAGAATAGGTGACACAATTCAAATTCAAAGAGCAGGAGATGTAATTCCTCAGGTAATCTCTGTAGATACATCAAAAAGAAACGAGGATAGCAAAAAATATATTTTTCCTGAAAAATGTTTATGTGGAGCAATTACACAAAAAGAAGTAAATAAATCTACAAAAAAAGAAGATGCAGTTAGAAGATGTTTAAAAGGATACGAGTGCGATTATACAGCAAGAGAGAAACTAAAACATATTGTGTCCAAAGATGCTTTTAATATCGATGGACTTGGAAAAAAAGTTATAGATACATTCTGGGATCTAAAATTAATTAGAAAACCATCTGATATTTTTTCTTTTAATTATAATAAAATTGAAAATTTAGAGGGATGGGGGAAGTTATCAATTAGTAATCTTAAAAAAGCGATTGAAAAATCAAAGTTTATAGAATTAGATAGATTTATATTTTCGATCGGTATAAGGCATATAGGACAAGAGAATGCAAAAATTTTAGCAAGTTATTTTAAATCTATTAATAAATTTTCTGATCTATTTGATGCAAAAAAAAGAAGAAATATTTTAGAGAATCTAATTGATCTCGATGGAATAGGTCAAATTCAAATTGACTCAGTTAATAGTTTTTTTTCAAGCAATAAGAATATTGAGATTGTTAAAAAATTAATAGATAAATTACAAATACAAGCATTTAAAATTCAGAATAAAAAAGGAAAATTTTCTAATAAAACTATAATGTTTACTGGTGGTTTTGAAAAGATGAGTAGATCTGAAGCGAAATCATTAGTTGAAAATAATGGAGGCAAAGTTCTTGGAACAATCTCGAAAAAACTAGATATTTTGGTAGTAGGTAATTCTAAACCAACCAAGAAAAAAATTGAAAACGCAAAACAATTAAATATTAAAACTATAAAAGAAAGTGATTGGTATAAACTCTTAGATATTTGAGCAAGCTTGTTTTAAATCTAATAATTCTGATTTATTCATAAATCTTTTAAGACTATTAAAAACATCCTTATGATAGTTATTAAGCCAACGAATTTCATCTTTTTTAAGAATATCTTTATTTATTAAAGATTTATCAATTGGAGCCATTGTTAAATTATCAAAAGAGTAAAGTTTGTTGTTTTTTTTTACTCTAACAAGATTTTCAATTCTAATACCAAATTTACCGTTTTCATAATATCCAGGCTCATTAGAAACTATCATCCCTTCTTTAAAATTTACCCTATTATTCCTTGATATTGCATGAGGACCTTCATGGACATTTAAAAAATATCCAACACCGTGACCCGTTCCATGTGGGTAATCTAAATTTATTTCCTTTAAAGGTTTTCGTGCAGCTTTATCAATCTGTTCACCATAAGTGTTAGTTTTTATTTTATAACTTGCCACTGCTATATGACCTCTTAACACTCTGGTAAAAATGTCCTTAATTCTTTGACTGTTATTATTTAGTGAAATTGTACGAGTAACATCTGTTGTTCCAAAATTATATTGTCCTCCAGAGTCTACTAAATAAATGTCACCCTTCTTCAATTTTCTATTACTTTTTTTTGATGCTTTATAATGAACAATTGCACCGTTGGGACCAGAGCTAGATATTGTGGGAAAACTTAAAAATTTAAAATTTTTATTTTTTTTTCTAAATTTTAATAATTTTTTTTGAGCACTTATTTCATTAATATTTTGTTTTCTATAATTTTTTTTGATCCAAAATAAAAATTTAGTTAGGGCGGCACCATCATAAATATGAGAATTTATAGTATTTTTAATCTCAATCTTAGACTTTACTGACTTTAAAAAATAAGTTGGGTCTAGAAATTCAACAATCTTATTATCTTTTTTTAAAATATTTTCGAAATATACAGAACAAGAAGAAGAGTCTATTGAAATTCTCTTATTCTTAATTTTTGTAAGAAATAAACCAGTATATTTTATGTCTATAAAATTAATTTTTTTAAATTTTTTTTTAAAAGCAAATTCAATCTTTCTCAAATCACAAAATAAATTGATATTTTTATTTGAGTCCAGAGCTAAATAAGCATTAGGTATTGGAGCAAACTCTGAGTCTTGACCTCTAATGTTTAAAAGCCATGCGATATTCTCACTTGCTGAGATAAATTGAAAGTCAATTCTTTTTTTTTTTAATAAATTAATTATTTTATTAATTTTTACTTTATAATTTTGACTAGTTGCTTTTTGAGGTAAAATATAAAATTTCTTAAGATTATTATTTACTTTTTTGACCCATAATTTATCAATTAAATTTTTATTGATAGATATTAGCTTACAATTAGTTTTTTTAAAAAATATTTTTAAAGTTTTTTGAGTATATAATTTTGGATCAAAACCAATTTTTAATTTTTTCTTTTTAAGTATATCTGATGGAAATTTATTAGGAAAAGTTATAACTTTATATAGTTTTCCGCTTTGGATTTTAGCTTGTAATGTATACCTGCCATCAACAAATAGATAGTTTTTATTTTTTAAGATTAAAGCAAAACCATAAGATCCAGAAAAATTACTTATAAATTTTAATTTAT
>MDSV01017720.1_pt1 | contig 13140 bp, 14 predicted proteins | sample 810851 | NCBI WGS metagenome assembly MDSV01 (sample SAMN05326640, study PRJNA326480) | marine metagenome | isolation source: seawater | place: Atlantic Ocean: North East | collected 2012 | reverse complement strand
GCTGCTTTATTAGGTGTAACGATGGCAGTATTTTTTGAAATTAACATAGCATTTTCTGTTTTCTTCATTTCATCGGTGGTTGCACTTATACTTTTAAAGTTACAACAAACTACAAAATTACCTGGAGATGCTTTGTTAGGGTTATTAGCTCACTCATCATTAGCCGTAGGCCTTGTTGTTATAGGATTTTTAACATCTATTCGATTTGATGTTATGGGTTTATTATTTGGGGATATACTTGCAGTTAATCAATATGATTTATTACTAATTTGGATTGGTGGAGCTTTAATATTATTAATTTTAAAATTTATTTGGAGACCTTTATTTGCATCTACCGTAAATTATGAATTGGCTGAAGCTGAAGGCATGAAGCCTGATAAGTTTAATGCAATTTTTACTGTTTTAATGGCAGCTGTAATTGCTATATCGATTAAAATTGTTGGACTACTTTTAATTACTGGAATGCTTATCATGCCTGCTGCTATGGGGAGAAATCTTTCAAATAATCCTCAACAGATGGTTATACTATCTGTAATTGCAGGCTTGTTATCAGTGATCATTGGGCTATTTTCATCTTTACAATTTAATACACCTTCAGGGCCTTCAATAATTACTGCAGCCCTAATCTTATTTTGTTTTACACTTATTAAATTTAAAAAATATTCAGAATTGAAAAAATAAACTTAAATTGATAAATTAATATATGGCTCAAACACAGATTCTCTCAAAAAATCAACAGATGGTTTTTCAGATTATAGAAAAAGCAAAAGGGCCCCTTAAAGCTTATTCAATTTTATATGATGTTCAAAAAAAAGGTATCAAAGCTCCATTACAAGTTTATAGAGCTTTAGATAAATTACTTGAATTAGGAAAAATTCATAAGATTGAAAGCAAGAATGCCTTTGTTGCTTGTAAAAATTCAAATTGTGAAATTACCAAGGCAACTGCTTTTTCAATTTGTGAAAAATGTGAGAAAGTTACTGAAATTAATAACTCTAAATTAACTAACTATCTGTCTAATTTTCAAGACACAACTGGAATGAAATATTCTAAATATAACTTAGAATTTTTTGGTTTATGCAAAAAGTGTAAATAATTTAGCCTGAGGACTTAATTTTCTTTTCAAGAAATGCAGGCACATCATCTTCTTTATTAATTAATTCCTCTTTTTGGTTTTTTGGCTGGAAAGCATATAGAACATGCAACTTGCAATATGAAAATCCCTCTACAGGAGATCTCCCGCAAAAATAAAAATCTTGCTGATCAGGATGCCCTATTGGCCATCTACAAGTAGAGTCAGTTAGACTCTCTAATGAAGTAGGTTTTTCAGGCTCGAAGTTTTTGTCTAACAAAATAGACTTAAATTTACTTTTTCTACTAGTTGGTTGCTGAACTTTTCGAACTGGTTTTGTTTCTTGCTTCCCAGAAGCGGATCTTTGTTTAGTTGGAGCTCTTGCCTCTAAGTTTAGGCGATGAGCTTTTCCAATCACTGCATTTCTAGTTGTATCTCCTAACATCTCTGCTATTTGACTTGCAGTGTGGCCCTTGCCCCAAAGTTCCTTCAATTTATTTACTTTTTCGTCTGTCCAGCTCATAAGTTCAACTTACGCTATATATAGTATGTTATTTTAATCTAGTACATTATGTTGTGGTCGAAAACAATAAAGTTAGGCAAATACTCAGTTTTGCACAGATTTTTAATAAATTAACGTTATAAGACTTAACTATGGTTGAAATGAGCAAAAAATATAAAATTGGCACGAGAAGATTTGCCTTAGTTAACTGGATTGGCTTATGGACGCTCTACAAAAAAGAGGTCTTAAGATTTTTGATTGTTTGGGCTCAAACAATTTTTTCACCTTTAATTTCGTCTTTATTATTTCTGTTAGTTTTATCTTTAGCTATAGGATCAGATAGAGGAAATGTTTTAGGTGTTTCTTTCATAACATTCCTAGCTCCCGGATTAATAGCGATGCAAATAATCCAACAGTCTTTTTCCCATTCCTCATCTTCGTTTATGATAGGTAAAATTCAAGGAAATATTGTTGATATTTTATATGCTCCTTTATCACCAGCTGAAGTTGTTACCTCAGTAACCCTTGCAGCAGTTACTAGAAGCGTAATGATTGCCTTTATTTCTATAATTATTTTTAGTTTTTTAATTGATATCAAAATTGTTAATTACTTTACTTTAGTTATATTTACTTTCTTATCTTCTTTTATATTAGGAGCTCTTGGTATAATTGCAGGTATGTGGTCTGAAAAATTTGACCATATGGCAACAGTAACAAATTTTATTATTGTTCCCTTGTCTTTTTTATCAGGTACTTTTTATACTTTAGATAGACTGCCTACTGCTTTGCAGTCCATTGGTAAATTAAATCCATTTTTTTATATGATTGATGGTTTTAGATATAGTTTTATAAATCAATCAGATGGTTCAATAACCGTTGGTTTGATTTACTTATCGATTTTGAGTATTACTATATGGTTTATTGCTTATTTACTTTATAAAAAAGGCTATAAACTTAAATCATAATAATGAGCTCAATATTAAATACTTACAACAGAAAAAAAATTTCTTTTAAAAAAGGGAAGGGTTGCTATTTATACTCAACAAATGGAAAAAAATATTTAGATTTTGTTCAAGGTATTGCAGTAAATTCTTTGGGCCATGCTAATGACTATCTTATTAAAGCTATTAACAAACAATCAAAAAAAGTATGGCACGTTTCAAATTCTTTTATAATTCCTGAACAAGAGAAACTGGCTAAAAGATTAACTCAAAAAACTTTTGCAGACTACGTTATGTTTCAGAATTCTGGTGCAGAAGCAACTGAAGCAGCTATAAAACTTGCGAGGAGATATTTTTATTCTATCGGTCAACCAAAAAAAAATAGAATTCTTTGCATAAATAACAGCTTTCATGGCAGAACATTAGCTACAGTTTTTGCAAGCAATAATAAAAAAATGACAGAGGGCTTTCATCCAAAAGTTGATGGTTTTGATCATTTTAATTTTGGAGACCACAAACAGTTAGAAAAAAAAATAACTAATAAAACAGCAGCCATTATGGTTGAAACAATAATGGGAGAGGGAGGCATAAAGGTAATTCCTGATTTTTGTCTTAGAGGACTAAGAAAATTATGTAATAAAAAAAAAATCCTTCTTATTCTTGATGAAGTTCAATGTGGCGTGGGAAGAACAGGAAAGTTTTTTGCTTTCGAACATGCAAAAATTAAACCTGATATTGTTCCTATAGCTAAAGGAATGGGCGGTGGATTTCCAATAGGAGCATGTTTAATGACAAAAAAATAGCCTCAGGTATGAATCCAGGTTCACACGGAACTACATTCGGAGGAAATCCTCTAGCGATGAGCGTTGGTAATGCAGTTCTAGATGTTATTTTTAAAAAAGGATTTTTAAAAAATGTACAATTAACATCAAATTACTTTCATAATGAACTTTTAAAATTAAAAAATGAACACCCAAAAATAATTAAAGAAATCAGGGGCATTGGATTATTAATTGGAATTAAAATTTCCAAAGACCAAACTAAATTTATAAAAAAATTATTAGACAATAAGTTGCTTACAGTTAAAGCTGGAGAAAATGTTGTTAGATTGCTTCCACCTTTAATTGTGAAAAAGAAAAATATTGATGAGGCGGTAGCAATATTAAGGAAAGTGTGTAAAACTTATAGATGAGAAATTTTATTGATATATCTGATTTGTCGAGTAAGGAACTTAGGTTAATTATTGAAAACGCCAAGTCAAGAAAGTCTAACAGAAAAAACTTAAACAAATCTCAACCAGATCATGATGAGCCATTTAAAGGTAAATCAATGGTAATGATTTTCGAAAAACCATCTACCAGAACTAGAATATCTTTTGATATTGCAGTTAAACAGCTTGGTGGTTCTTCAATATTTTTAAATCCTGAAGGAATACATTATGGAAAAGGGGACGAAACTTTAAAAGATACTGCAAAAGTTTTATCAGAGTACGCAGATATAATTATGCTTAGAACATCTTCTCATGAAAATTTAAAGGAGTTTGGCAAACATTTAAGTATTCCAATAATTAATGGACTTTCAAATCAAAGCCATCCATGCCAAGTAATGTCGGACATCCTTACTTTTGAAGAAGCAAAAGGTAACATAAGCGGTAAAAGTATTGGTTGGTTGGGGGATGGCAACAATAACATGTCCTACTCTCTGATTGAAGCTGCAAGTAAATTTAACTTTAAACTTAAAATTGGTTGTCCTGATAAGTATAAACCCAATAAAAAAATAATATCATGGGCTAAAAAAAATAATACTGATCTTTTAGTTACTAAAAATCCTGAAGAAGCTGCAAAAGATGTAGACTGTATTATGACAGATAAATGGATATCTATGAATGATAAGGTTAATAAAAAAGCCAAAAAAAAATCTTTAAAAAAATATCAAGTTAATAAAAAATTAATGAAACTTGCAAAATCTGATGCTATTTTTATGCACTGTCTTCCTGTTGGAAGAGAAGAAGAGGTAACCAATGAAATTATAGATGGAGAAAAGTCTGTTGTATGGACTCAGGCATTAAACAGAATTCATGTTCAAAAAAGTATAATTAATTGGTGTTTGGATTAAGGTGTTGGAAGGGGATTATCACTTTTAGAGTTCATAAACAATATAACGGACGCTCTATCCTTTTCTTTTTTTAATCCTGCAAAAGCCATTTTAGTTCCTTTAATATGAGCAGATGGTTTGATTAAAAATCCATTCATTTCATCGAAAGTCCATTCTTTTCCATAATTAGCTAAAGCTTTTGAGTATCTATAATCTGATACAGCGGCTGTTTTTCTTCCCAAAACACTCCACAGATTAGGTCCAATCAAATTTTTTCCTCCAGCAGCTATCATGTGGCATGCACTACATTTTTTAAAAACTTTTGCACCATGTTCTATATCTCCCATTTTAAGAAGCTGAGTTATATCAGTAGTGGCATTCGAAGATGTTGTAGTAGCCGATACAGTTTGAACTTTTTCTACTACATAGGCTGGCTGCTTTGGTTTTTCTACATAAAATATAATATCTGTAAATTTACCTATGCCAAATACCATTAAAACAGCAATTACTATAGCTGCTATGATTTTATTTATTTCAAAACTATTCATAAACTTGATAATTACTATTTGACGTATAACATGACTATTAAAAAAAAACTTAAAAATAGTGCTTTTTTTTTGCGTCTATGAGCCGCACAATAATATGAGTAAGACTGCTATAATTATACCTGCAAGACTTCAAGCTAAAAGATTGCCAAGCAAACCTTTGAAATTAATCAACAATAAAGAAATGATTCTACATGTATATAATGTGGCAAAAGCAGCTGGCGCTGATCAAGTAGTCGTAGCCACTCCTGATAAAGAAATATTTGATTTAGTAGAAAGAAATGGAGGAAGGGCAGCAATCACAAAAATGGAACATGAAACTGGAACCGATAGAGTTTTTGAAGTTTTTCAAAAAGATCTTAAAGGTGAACCAGAATTTATAGTAAACCTTCAGGGTGATATGCCCAACTTAGACCCAACAGCAATAAATTTTCTTATAGAACATATGAAAAAAAATATTTGTGACGTTGGCACCTTGGCATCAAAATTGAATTTTGAAAAGGAAGAAAAAGATCCGAATATTGTTAAAGTTATTACAGGGAAAGAGATCAAAAAAAAGGATTTTTCCGATGCCTTAGATTTTTTTAGAGTTTTGAAAAATTTTCCACCAAATCTTACTTATCATCATATTGGCATTTATGCCTTTACTAACAAAGCTTTAATAAGGTATGTAGGCTTGAAAAGAAGCAAACTTGAAATTGAAAGAAAACTAGAGCAACTTAGGGCTTTAGAAAACAATATGAAAATTGATGTTGGATATATAGATAATTGTCCTTTAAGTGTAGATACTGAAAATGATTTAACAAAGATAAGAAAAATGATGGAAAGTAATGAGTAATAATAAAATAGCATTTCAAGGAGAGATGGGAGCTTATTCACACATAGCTTGTGAAAAGCTTTTTCCAGGGTCTCAGGTGAAAGCATGCCCTACTTTTGAAGAAACTTTTAGAATTGCTCATGAAGATGAAAATTATAAAATAGTTATTCCTATTGAGAACTCTCTAGCAGGACGAGTCGCAGATATTCATTATTTATTACCTAAGTATAAATTACAAATTTATGCTGAACATTTTCAGACTGTTGAGCACAACCTTCTAGTTAAGGAAAATGCAGATTTAAAAGACATTAAGTATGTTAGAAGCCATGCTCAAGCTATAGATCAGTGTCAAAAAATTATTCAAAAAAATAAATTTCAAACAATAATTTCTGCAGACACTGCAGGATCAGCAAAAGACCTTTCCAAAGGAAGCGATAAATCTATCGGAGCAATTGCCTCTATGTTATCCGCAAAGATATATAAACTTAAAGTTCTTTTAAAAAATATTGAAGATGAAAAAAATAATGTCACAAGGTTTTTAATTATGGGGAAAAATATAAAACAACCGACCTATGAAAAAAATAAAAAATATATTACAAGTTGCATATTTAGATTAAAAAGTATTCCTGCGGCTTTATATAAATGTCTTGGCGGATTTGCCACAAACCAAGTTAACCTAACTAAATTAGAAAGCTTTTCAGTGAAAAATACATTTGATCAAACCAATTTTTATTTAGATTTACAGGGACATATTGAGGAAAAAAATGTTCAAAAAGCTATGGAAGAACTCGGATTTCATACACAAAACTTAGATATTTTAGGTGTGTATGAGGCGTCTAATTTTAGAGGAAAATAGTCCACAAAATCATTAATCTAGTCTTGTAGTATTCAATTTGATCTTGATATAATCAAGTGGAGGTTGGCATCAGGTGGATGTTTCATAAACCCGGTCAGGTCTGAAAGGAAGCAGCCGTAGTGAAAACTTTTCAGGTTGTTGCCTGCCTCCTTAAGATTTAAATGATAGATAATAAAATATTAGCTTTAAAATATAGGCCTCAAGAATTTAAGGATCTAATAGGACAAGATGTTATGGTTGAGACCGTAACTAATGCAATCAAGCTAGGAAAAACTCCTAATGCTTATTTACTAACTGGTATAAGGGGAGTTGGAAAAACTACTACCGCTAGACTTATTGCAAAAGCTTTAAACTGTATTAAAAATAATGAAAAAAATTCAAAATGTACACCAGAAAACTTTTGTAGCTCGTGTAAAGAAATAGTTAACTCAAGTCACATCGATGTTCTTGAAATGGATGCAGCTTCTAAGACAGGAATAGATGATGTTAGAGAGATCATTGAGAATTCAAAATACAGTCCCACAAGTGCAAATTTTAAAATTTTTATTATTGATGAAGTACATATGCTTTCAAAACAGGCATTTAATGGACTTCTTAAAACTTTGGAAGAACCACCACCAAGATTAAAATTTATTTTAGCCACGACGGAAGTTCGAAAAATTCCTGTAACCATTCTGTCTAGATGTCAAAGATTTGATTTAAAGCGTGTAAAATTAGAAAATTTATTTTCTCATTTAAAAGAAGTTACAAAAAAAGAGAAAGGAAAAATATCTGAAAACGCATTAAAATTAATTGCAAAAACATCAGAAGGGTCCGTCAGAGATGCGATTTCATTACTTGATCGAGCCTTAATAGTCCAAGGTGGCGATAAAAATAAAGAAGTCAAAGAAGAAGACATAAGACAGATGCTTGGTTTAGCAGACAGAAGTAAATTAATTTTGCTTTTCAAAGAAGTATTATTGGGCGAACAAAAGAAAGCGCTATCTTACCTAAGAGAATTAATCGATGACGGCCTTGATGCTAAAAATTTTCTAAATGATATTTTAGAATTGCTTTATATTTTTAGTAGAAGAATAAGTCTTGGCTCAATAGAAAAAGACTCAATGATAACAGAGTCAGAAGTTGAATTAATAGACAAATATTCAAAAGATTTAGAAATTCAAGATTTAAGTCTGTTTTGGCAACTTACAATTAAAACTATGGACGATTTAAAATTAGTTGCAAATGAAAATTTAACATTAGAAATGTATGTCATGCAATTAATGCATCTGAAAGGTGTTGGAAAAACGGAAGAGCTTAAATCAGAAACTCTTTCAAATGGTGATACAAAAACTTTTCAAAATATAGAGCTTGATAAAAACCATATTGAAACAGAAGAAAAGAAAAAAACTGGATCAATAAAAAAACAACTTAAAAGCACAAATCAAATACAAACAAATTTTGTCAAAAATCCAGAACTAACATCTAAACCAATTGGAACAAGTGATATTAAAAGCTTTCAAGATTTAATAGATTTAGCTAATGAGGAGAAGGAAGTTGAGCTCAAATATGATCTTGAAAGAAATGTAAAATTAGTAAATTTCAGTAAAGGAAAAATAGACATTACTTTTAATGAAAAGTTAAATAAAAATTTTATTAAGACTTTGACAGAAAAACTGCTTTCGTGGACTGGAGAAAGATGGATCATTTCACTAAGTAAAAATGAAGGTGGAGAAACATTTTATGAAGAAAAATTGAGAAAAAAATCAGAAAATTTGAAAAAAGAAAAAAACAATACAGTTGTAAAAAAAGTATTTTCTACCTTTTCCGATGCTGAATTAGTAGATGTAATGGATGAAAAAAATGAATAACTTCACCGACATGCTTTCAAAGGCGAAGGACATGCAAGAAAAAATGAAAAAAGCACAAGATATAATAAAAAAGATTGAAGTTGAAGGTGAGTCCGGAGGAGATCTTGTAAAAGTTGTTCTTACCGGAGATTATGAATTAAAATCAATCAAAATTAGCGAGGAAGCAAAAAAAGAAAAAATTGAAATTATTAATGACTTAATTGTTGCAGCTTATAACAATGCTAAGGAGAAATTAAAAAAAAAATCTTCAGAAGAACTTTTGAAAGTAACAGGAGGAATGAACCTCCCTTTTGATTTAAAATTACCCTTTTAAATGGATAATAATATTAAAGAAATAGAAGAGTTAATTAAACAATTCTCAAAATTGCCAGGCCTAGGACCAAAATCAGCAAAAAGAATAATCCTAAAATTAATAAATAACAAAGAAAGTTTGGTTAAACCTTTAGCTAAGTCTTTAGCGCAAGTTTATAAAAATGTAGTAAGATGCTTAAATTGCGGAAATCTAAAAATTTTAGACAAAGAATGTATTTGTGAAGGAAAAAATCAATTTGATAAAGTTTGTGTAGTAGAAACCCTGGCTGATATGTGGGTTATAGAATCAGCTAATATCTTTAAAGGATATTATCATATCTTGGGAGGTACACTTAACTCTAATGAGAATTATGAGAAAAAAAATTTATTAATTGATTCATTGGTAAAACGAATAAAAAAAAATAGCTTAAGAGAAGTTATAATTGCAACAAGTGCTACTATAGAAGGTCAAACAACTGCTCACTATATTGAAGATTCAATAAAGAGTGATAAGATAAAAATAACTAAACTAGCCCAAGGTTTGCCTGTAGGGGGTGAAATTGAGCAGCTGGATGACGGAACATTGTTTTCAGCTTTTAAAAATAGAGTACCAGTTACTAGTGAATAGATTTTTTTTCTAGTCTTCTTTTGTGTAATAGTGGTTCAGTATATCCTGAAGGTTGCTCTCTACCTTTAAAAACCAAATCACACGCAGCAGAGAATGCTATAGATTTTTCAAAATTATTAGCCATCGGTTCATAATTTTTATCATTCGCATTTTGTTTATCGACTATTGCAGCCATTTTTTTCATTACCTTCATTACTTGATCTTTCGTGCAAATACCATGATACAACCAATTTGCCATATGTTGAGATGATATCCTTAGCGTTGCTCTGTCTTCCATTAATCCTATATTATTAACATCAGGGACTTTTGAACATCCGACACCTTGATCAATCCACCTAACTACGTATCCAAGTATACCCTGTGCATTATTTTCTAATTCTTTATTAATATCTTCAATAGACCAGTTTGGTCTATCGGCTTTAGGTATTTCCAATATATCATTTAATTTTGCTTTCTCTCTTGATTTTAATTCAACTTGCTTTTTAAAAACATCTACCTCATGATAATGAATGGCATGTAGAGTAGCTGCCGTAGGAGAGGGAACCCAAGCACAATTTGCACCAGATTTTGGATGAGCAATTTTTTGTTCCATCATTTGAGACATCTTGTCTGGCATCGCCCACATTCCTTTACCAATTTGAGCTTTGCCTGAAAACCCACAACTCAAACCGATGTCTACATTCCAATTTTCGTAAGCATTTAACCAGAGTGATTTTTTCATTTCTCCTTTAAAAATCATTGGCCCAGTTTCAAATGAAGTATGCATCTCATCTCCTGTTCTGTCCAAAAATCCAGTATTTATAAAAACTATTCTATTTTTTACTTTTCTTATACATTCTTTTAGGTTTACTGTTGTCCTTCTCTCTTCATCCATTATTCCAATTTTTATAGTTCCTGTTTTAATTTTTAATATTTCTTCAACTTTTTTAAACAACGTATCGGTAAATTCTACTTCTTCTGGTCCGTGCATTTTTGGTTTTACAATGTAGACAGATCCTTTTCTGGAATTTTTTTTATTTTTAAAGTCATGTAATGAACATAAAGTTGAAAAGAAAGCATCCATAATTCCTTCTGGAATCTCAGAACCATCTTTTAATACTATAGATGGGTTAGTCATAAGATGACCAACATTCCTATTTAGTAATAATGCTCTACCATGCAACTTAATTTTAGTTCCATCTATTCCATAATATTCTCTATCTGGATTTAATTTTCTTATTAATTTTTTTCCATTCTTTGTTATTTCTGCTTGTAAGTCTCCCCTCATGATACCTAGCCAGTTTCTGTAGCATTTTACTTTATCTTTAGCATCTACTGCAGCTACAGAATCTTCATTGTCTATAATAGTTGATATAGCTGACTCCATAATTACATCATTTATATTTGCTGGGTCTTTCTTTCCAATTGGACTATTAGCATTAATTATTATGTCTACATGAAGATTGTTATTTTTTAATAAGATTGATTTTGGATTATTTTTTTCACCTTTTAATCCAATAAATTGTTTTTTATTTTTTAAATATCGAATGCTATTTTTAATGATTATTTTTAAGCCGTCTTCTTCAATTTTAAATTTAGATATATTCTTCCAACTTCCTTGGTCTATTGGAAAGATTTTGTCTAAAAAATTTCTAGCATATTTTATTACTTCCTCTCCTCTTTTGGGGTCATAACCCTCACTCTTGTTTTCAGATATAACATCAGTTCCATAAATAGAGTCGTATAAACTCCCCCATCGAGCATTAGCTGCATTCAACGCGTATCTAGCATTATCCACTGGCACAACTAATTGTGGTCCAGCAATTGAAGCGATTTCATCGTCTACGTTTGAGGTTGTGATTTTAAAATCTTCTTTTTCCTGAACAATATAGTTAATTGATTTTAAAAAACTTATATACTCGATTTTATCGATCGGCTTTCCTTTTCTTGAAATATGCCATTCATCTATTTTTTTTTGTATTTCTTCTCTTTTTGCTAGCAAGCTTTTATTTTTTGGAGCCAAGTATTCAACTGCCTTTTCAAATTCTGACCAAAAAGTATTCTTATCAATACCGGTTTCAGGGATTGCCTCATTGTTGATAAAATCAAATAATTCGGAACTTATTTTTAAATTACCTACATCAATTTTTTTCATGAGAACAATAATTAATCAAAGAATTTACTATTTAACAACATTTTATTGACGCATTTAAATTCTATTAAAAACTGTATTATGGTAAAATAATTAAAAAAATATGAAAAACTACCTAGAATTTGAAAAAGAAATAAAGTCATTAGAAGAGGAAATGGATGCGCTTAAAAGTCCTTTTGGCTCAGAGGGAATTTCAGAAGTAGACACAGATAAAATAAGAAGCATTCAAGATGAAATAAATGAAAAACTAAAGGAGACTTACAAAAACCTTAATAGTTGGCAAGTAACTTTGGTAGCAAGACATGAGGACAGACCCAAAGCAAATTTCTATATAAAAAAAATATTTTCTGAATTTACTCCATTGTCGGGAGATAGACTTTTTTCTGATGACAAATCTGTAATTGCAGGATTTGGGTTAATAGATAAAAAATCTGTATTAGTTATTGGTCAAGAAAAAGGTATAGACCTTAATAGCAGAATAGAAAGAAATTTTGGAATGATGAAGCCTGAAGGATATAGAAAATGTATAAGACTGATGCAGTTAGCTGATAGATTTCAAATTCCAATAATTAGTTTTATTGATACTCCAGGTGCTTATCCAGGAATTGGTGCTGAACAGAGAGGGCAAGCTTCCGCTATAGCAAAATCAATTGAATGTTGTATGTCGTTAAGAGTTCCCAATATTTCAATTATCATTGGAGAAGGTGGTTCAGGTGGTGCAATTGCTTTAGCATCATCTAATAAAGTAATAATGTTAGAAAATTCTATTTACTCGGTAATTTCACCTGAAGGGTGTGCCTCTATTTTATGGAGAGATCCTACCAAATCACTAGAAGCTGCTGAAGCGATGAAATTAACAGCTAAAGATTTATTAAAGCTAGGAATTATAGATGAGATAATTCCAGAACCAGTAGGCGGTGCCCATAGAGATACCGACAATATAGCAATAGAAGTAAAAAATTCGATTATTAAAAATTTACAAAAATTTGAAAAATATTCAAAAAATGAGATTTATGACCATAGGAAAAATAAATTCTTAAAAATAGGTAGAGAAGGCGGATTTACCAAATCTTCTGACCTAAAAGATAGAGGCCTGATTTATAACGAGCCAAATTTAGCAAAAGTCAAGAGGCATTTTACAAAAAACAAATATATCTATCTTGGTTTGTCTCTTGTGTTAATTACAGCAATAATAGCAATATCTAATTAATATTTGTTGCAAAAAGGCTATTTGATCATATTTTATTAATTTTCCAACAAACAATTCTTGACATAACATTATTAAATATATTAAACGGGCTCAAAGTTAGTAATTTTATTACTAATTAAAGTTAATAACAAATAAGGAAAAGTAAACAATGAGTGCACTAAAAGGTAAAGTAAAGTGGTTCAATGGTACTAAAGGTTATGGTT
>MDSV01235019.1_pt1 | contig 13142 bp, 10 predicted proteins | sample 810851 | NCBI WGS metagenome assembly MDSV01 (sample SAMN05326640, study PRJNA326480) | marine metagenome | isolation source: seawater | place: Atlantic Ocean: North East | collected 2012 | reverse complement strand
TCTGTCGGTGTTAAACGCTCCGCTAATGCCCATAACTCTTTCGTCGTAGCAGATTTAGTGATATCGCCGTCAATGGCTGCCCAGCGCGTCAATACCCGTTTGACATTACCATCACAGATGACGCCATAATGATGCAATCCCATCGCCATAATCGCCCCAGCCGTTGATGGGCCAACGCCAGAAATCGCTTCCCAACCTGCGAGTGTCTGCGGGAACTCGCCCGTCTCCTCGATTACTGCAACCAGCTGCTTTGCCCCTTTATGCAAATTACGCGCGCGTGCATAGTAGCCAAGCCCCGCCCAATGCTCGGCGACCACATCCCAGTCGGCAGCGGCCAAATCCTGCACGGTCGGAAACGTCTCCATAAAGCGTGCAAAGTAGGGCAGTACTGTGGTCACTTGTGTTTGCTGAAGCATCACTTCGGATAACCAAACGATATAAGGATTGGGCGTGTCAGTTTGGTGCTGTTGCCACGGCAAATCATGGCGACCATTTTCGGCAAACCAATCGAGTAGGCGCGGGGCAAAGGAGTTTAGAGATGACTCAGGTTGAGAGAATAAAGTAGGCAAGAATAATCCTTGTCAATTAATAAAAAATATTAGACCATAAAAGGTTAACTAATTTATGGGGTGGGCTGACTCGCTATGCAATGGTTTGTTGTTTTTAAGGAAAAGCATTAGTTAGTTATTACGTGTTCTTCACTTTCAGTTTAATAATAAGTAAAACCAATGTTTTCATTAATAGTTTAGGAGATAGTATCTTGTCAGCACAAACCTTTTTCGTTTGGGATATCCATCAAATTACTTGTACACCAAGTAAAGACAGCTCATGGGAACAAGCAACGCACGACTTTGAAGCTTTGCGCCAGCAGCTAGTGGATACTATCAGCTCAAATATCATTGAGCTAGCAGATCGTCTCGTGGACGAAGCCAGAACCTCGGATTATTCAGAAGTCTTTTATGAAGCCTACGTAAATACAAATTTAGAGATGAAAACTCATTCTAAAACCGCTTGCGTAGCCATACCCACACCTGAAGCACTGCACGGTGAAGCGTTAGATGTTATCACCCCTCTATGTGAAGAGTTAGGGCTAGTGTTTTATGACACTCGGGGTATGGTTGCCTATCCAGATGGTACGATCTATCCGCCTAACATCGCAAGAGGTATGGCACTGCTAAAAGAAAAGCGGGCGCTGGCAAAACAGTCTGCTGATATTTATAAGCCAGAGGCACAGGTTCCTAGAGATAGAGAGGACTTTGAAAAAATACTGCACCCATTCATGCATGATTGTTTAGAACGTTATGGTTATCAGTGTAGTCAAGTAACAAGCGCTAACGTTAATGACTCTCTTGAAGTCGATGGTTGTACCAAGGCCATGCCTTATGGTCATGTGCGTCTAACCGGAGGAGCGGAAGGTAAGAACGGCTATTTTAGATTAAAAATTCATGCGTATTTTGTATCACCAGCGTTTGAAGAGATTTACGATAAAGTAACGCTGCCAACTGAGCTTACTCGGCAATCTCCTTATTTAAAGCTAGATTACATTAATGTATGCGATAAAAACTTTGCAGATAAGCAAAAACAGATTACTGAATTTATTAATACTGAGTTTGCCAGTAAACTGGATGAAGTAGATAAAATAGACAGCTACAATCAGCTTTTTTTGTTACTGCATGATAAGATTGCAAGAGGGCACAGCCATGGTGAAAGAGTGGATAAACAACTTATTCTAGCCAAACTTGCAGGTCGAGAGGACTATGATGATTTGATCATACAGTATCGTGAACTTATTGATAACTCACCAAACGACTATGTTAAGAATAGAATGAATGAGCGCTGGGATAGACTTTTAGAGATTTTATCTACCGTAGAGCCATTGGAGTAGCTGATTATGACTGAATACGCTTTGCTTTATGTTTGGGATGCAAGTTTGGGTGATGGCGATGAGTATCTGCCTATCTCTTACGATAGTGCAGGTGTATTACTACCGCAGCTTATAGAGATAGAAGTCAGCGCTCATAGCGAAAACATATTCGAGTTTGCCACTGAGCTACAACAACTGGCTCAGGAAGGTGATTTATCATTTGAGCTTTCATTAGCATTCGGGGCAACGGTCGCTCATGTACAGCTACAGAATACATTTGCTGTCTCTCTGCCGCTGCCAGATAATAACATGCAAGAAGCTGCTAGAGTAATTGCACCATTGGCAAAGAAACATGGGTTGGTGTTTTATTATTTGCTAGGGTTAGTTTCTTTGCCTGACGGGAAAATTTTCACTTCTACATGATTGGTCTTACGTTTATTAAATCTACTTCCGATTCTTCCGCGTTTTTAGACGACGTAAGCGTTTTTCTTCCTCGCGGGCTTTTTTCTTTTCTTCAGCAGCGATGCGTTGTTCGGCGACGACGATTTCTTCTGCCTCAATCATAGCTGGGGTCTCAAGCGTGATACGCCCGATCTTTGCGCTACGTAGCTCGTTAATGAGAATCTCAGACATACGGTAGGTATCGACTTGATTGCCTGCGCGTACACAGCCGCGATTGCGTCCTGCCACTTCAAAGAACTCCCAATCGGTCTTGGGTAACTCGTCAATTTTATAGCGGGTTTTTAGCGACTCAGGATAGGCGTGCATCAAGTACTCAGCGGTATAGCTTGCGACATCAGCAAAATCAAAAGCAGTATCACGGATACCGCCTGTCGCTGCTAGACGATAGCCAGAGTTTTCATTTTCAACTTTCGGCCATAGCATACCGGGCGTGTCATAGAGCATGATGTCATCGTCGAGCTTAATCAGCTGCTGCGACTTGGTTACCGCTGGCTCGTCACCTGTCTTTGCCACGGCGCGACCTGCTAGCGTATTGATCAGCGTTGATTTGCCCACATTTGGAATACCCATAATCATCGCTTTGATTTGACGACCAGTCCCGACTTTATTGGGTACGAGGTGTTTGCAGATGGCAATGATGCGTTTTACGTCATTGGCTTTTTCAGTATCGCACGCAATGGCTTTGACTTGGCTTTGCTGCTCAAGATGATCCATCCAGATTTGGGTCAATTCAGGATCGGCAAGGTCAGCTTTATTCAGGATTTTAATCACAGGTTTTTCGCCGCGTAGGGCTGCGACCATTGGGTTTTCGCTGCTATAGGGGATACGTGCATCGATGACCTCGATGACCACATCCATCTGCGGCATGATTTCTTTGATTTCGTTGCGGGCTTTGTTCATATGCCCAGGGAACCACTGAATACTTGCTCTCTTATCCATCTGCTTTTATAACCTTGTTATTCATAAATGTCGCGCAAAAGACATGGCGCTATGTTGGCATTGTCTGTTGTCATGGGATCCAGTTTACTACAAACCCGATGTATCCATGGGACAATTTCACCTGACCTACTTACCTGACCAGATGCGCCGTTACGATTGAGGGGGATCTCCTATCTCTTCGTTGGCTGGCGGCAACGGCGCAAGATACCCAATCAATAGTATTAAACTGCCGGCACCAATGAACGAGATCACGCGCCAAATTGCCTCGGTCTGTGATAAGTCAACTAAGACCAGTTTAATCACAACGATGCCTAACAACCCAATACCCATAAACCACAGCGCGCGCTGCCAGTAGCGGCTGGCGACAATAGTCGCGACCAAAGCCAAGAGCGTCCACAAGATGGTCAGTCCTGTCTGTACTTGTTCGCTACTCCAAGCGCCGCCCTGAGCGCCGTCCCAAAGCGGTGTACCGATAAAGGCATGTAGGCTGCGTACCAAAATACTTGAGAGCCACCAAAAGGCAATCAAAGCCAATATGATCAGCGTATGGCGATAACGCTCGGTAAAGACCGTATTGGGCGCACGCACTTGTTGAAGCAGTCGTAATAATAGCAAGGAAGCAGCTATTACCAACCCCATACTGACATCAATGATGCTCAGCACTGGCAAATATGGCAGCTGCCAGACCGCGCCGTCGCTATAATAATTACTGAAAACGACCCAAAACAAAGCAATAGGCAGCAATGCTTTGCCAGTGCCTATCAGCGCATGTGGCAGGTTGAGCCAAGCAGGAGCGCGCGCGATCAGCGTCTGTTTGCGCTCAGATGCGTACGTACTGATTTGCTTGTAAGTTAGATAGAGAGGGATGACATATAGTAGCGCGACCAGTAGCATCGGCGGCGCGATATGCTCAGCATTTGACCGTAGCGCTAAGGTATAAAACAGCACAGACAACGCGGTGATCAGTAGACTGGTTGGATCCACATACCGCTGTTCGCCTGCTTGATACCAGCGTTTGAGCCATAGTAGTGCAACGCCTAATACCATAAGCGCGCTGATAATAAAGTATCGCCATTCAATGTTATCCCACCGATGGGAAAATATAATGATAATGGGTGTGAGAGTGACCATAAACGTATACAGAGCGAGCAATATCGCACGGTTGATACGGCGTGCCTGTGCCCACGGCGTTTTGCTATCGATAAGCCAAAAGCCAAGACTGTGTATGATGACGGTCAATATAAACAGCGTCGTTACTGACACTGCTAACCACAACTCAAAGGCGATATACGTCGCCCAAATACTCCAACAGGTAGCCAGTAGTGAAAAAGCATATATCAACCAGCGACGTTGCCAATGGGCAATTTTGGTTTGATTCCATTTGCTGATTGCATCAAACAGTGAAAAATGCCGTAGTAAATACGCACTGACCAGCGGCAACCATGCCACCAGTAGCCACACTAACATAAGGGAGGTGTCACCTGCAGATAACCGAGACGGAATATCGAGCAACCATAACCAAGCCACACTCAGCACATGCAGACCCAGCCCAAAATAGACGGACCAAGTCCGCTTTGAGCGCTCGCCCAGCCAGACCAACGCTAAGGCTTGTATCGACCAGCCACAGGTCATCCAATTAGCGTCCAACGCCAACGCCACCATAATCGCCAAAAACCCAGCACCCAACGCCAGCATACTCTCGGTCACCAGTAGATAACGCGGGCTTTGTTTGACAAAGACATATCCTGTGCCTAAGTACAGCAATGCCAAAATACCAGCAGTAATCGTCAATCCATGCGACACGCCATCAAGCAAGGCGGCCAGCACCCCAAAGGCCAGTACGGGTGCTGAAAATAGTAAGCTGGTATCTATGGGGAAAATTGCTTGCGATGATGAGTTGGCTAAAGATAGCCTGTCGGGCGCTTGATCATTAGTAGTACTGGCAGTGTTGTAGTCAATAACATGCTGCGCATAGCGAATGACCACAAACAAGTACAGCAGCACATGCAGCGCAGTGATCATTACCAGCGACCAGCGCTGCGTCTTAATAATGGCGGGCAAGTCTTCGGTCAAGCCCCAATAGTAGGCCAGTCCAAACGTGACAGTTACCCCAAGCAGATTTAGGACTTTCCATGGGCGATAGTGGGCGATGACAGCGATGGTGATATTGAGAAGCAGATAATAACCAAAAAGCGCCGTCAAACTTCCCGTACTCTCACTGGTCAAAATCGGCGCAAAAAAACCACCAGATAACGCTAACAACGCGAGCGGAAAAGCGTTTTGACGTACGGCGAGGGCGATAGTGATGGCAGATAATATTCCAAGCCCAATAAAGCTCGGTACACTTGGCATGATTTCATAGACACTATAAGCAAAAAAGGTGCTCAAATATGTAATCGCTAAGCCTGCGCCCTGTAGCGTAATACCATACGAAAAGCGTTTTGCGGTGAGTTTGAATCCCAGTGCTGCCAATGCCAAACCTGCAGCACCGATGGTGACAAGCTTTGTGGTAATTGAGATCTCGATATATTCGCTAAGCAAGCGCAGCAGCAGTACCACACCCACCAGCAGTACCAATACGCCAACTCGTACGACGAGATTGCCACCAAAAAACCAGTTTTTGATTGAGTGCATGAGCGAGGTGACGATAGGGAGTGAGCGCTCATCTGGTTCAATGGGGGTATTTTTGTCGTTGTTTTTTGCTGCTATTGGGTCAAGAGGGGCTACGGATTTCTGATCAGAAGCGTCTGATTTTATATCATTGGTTGGTGTCGAGTCAGTAGTAGGTAGTGGCGGTGGCGACGATATAGGAATTCGACGGTTTGAGTCAACGATGAGGTCTTTGGTAGCGTTATCCCTAGTGCCAGCAATCGTATCCGTTTCAGTAACGGCATCAGTGTCTTTAGAAAAATTCTTGCGTGTATGGGCACCGTCATCAACCAACTGCGTGGCAGAGGATGTTACGCTACGTTTTGCTTGCTGCTCAAGTTCAGCCTGTAGTTTTGTTACATCGCGGCGCAAATACGTGATTTCTCGCTTTATTTTGGTGTATAAAGCGACTACTACAATCAATAAAACTGTAAAAGCCAGCCAACCTAACTGGGTCATCCATAGGTATAACATTTTGTTGCTCAATCCAGCTGATAGTAATGTGATAATGACGCGATTTGCTAAGAAGTACAAGACCGCTCTGATTACTTACCCAAAAGGTCATTGGTAAAACAAAACCCAAAATAAAAGGGCAGCTTAATAGTTAAGCTGCCCTTCTTTATGAGTTTTATATCAGAAGTTTTTTATGCCAATCTATGCCAAATTGGCTTTCATAAACTCAAGCATATTTTCCCAACTTTGCTTAGCAGCGGCTTCGTTATAGCCAAGGTCCACTTCATTTTTTTCAGCACGCTCATCGGCATGTGGATTGGTAAAGCCATGCTTAGCATTGTCATAGACATCGATAGTGTAATCTACGTCAGCTGCGTCTAGCTCTGATTTTAGGCCTTCGATGGCATCCATTGATACCATTGAGTCATCACGGCCATGCGCGACCAGTACTTTTGCAGTGAAGTTTTTGTCTGCTGGTTGTTTTGGCGTTGGGTTACCATGGAAGGTAGCGACCGCTTTTAGTGGCATGCCTTCGCGAGCCATGTCTAGGACGACTTTACCGCCGAAGCAGTAACCGATTGCCGCGAGCTTGTCACCGTCAACTGATAACTGATCGCTAAAGTCGTTCAAAATCAAGCGGCAGCGTGCCATCAGCATGTCTTGATCAGCAAGCACTTGCTCCATCCACATGTTGGCCTGAGCCGCATCGGTAGTGAGTTTTCCTTCGCCATAGACGTCCATTGCGACCGCTGCATAACCAGCTTCTGCCAAACGCTCTACTACTGATTTTGGATGATCGACCACGCCCCACCATTCTGGTGCGACCAAGATACCTGCTGCTGGATTATCATCAGAAGCGTTTTCTGGTAGTGCCACATAGCTGATAAGTTCAACGCCATTTTCGGTAGTACTGATTAACTCGAAAGTCTTAACTGACATAGGATTGTCCTTTTTTATATTATGAGTTTTGATTATTCGTCGTGTTGATTATTTGTCATTGTGATGGTTCGTTTTCTAACTCGTACTACCTTAACGCCCATATCTAGCAAAAACAGCTATAATAGTGTAACGCTCTTTATCAAAATGCTACTGCGACCCTATGACTATAAATTTCTTAAACAAAAATGATGAACAATCAGATTTGCATTCAGGCGTCAATCCAGCTGGTAAGCTTACGCAGTCGGTAAGTTTGTTTCCTAACACTGACTCTAGATCTGAGCCACTGCGTCCGCAGTTTTGGTCGCGGTTTGCCTTAAACGAGCTAAACCATAGCGAATGGGAAGCGTTGTGTGATGGCTGCGGCAGCTGCTGCTTGATCAAATACATCGATAATGATGATGACGAAGAGCTGGTCGAGTATACCGATGTGACGTGTCAGCTGATGGACTGCGCGACAGGCTATTGCCAACATTATGCGACACGCCAAGAGCATGTACCAGATTGTATTCAGCTGACCATGGACAACTTGCCCAACATGATGTGGCTGCCATCGCATTGCGCCTATAAGCGTTTGTATAAAGGGCAGGGGTTACCAAGCTGGCATCTGTTATTGACTGAGGATGCGGTAGTCACCCAGCACGAGATGCGTGCGGCCAATGTGGGTGTCGCTGGCCGCTGTGTGTCGGAGATTGGTATGTCTGATGAAGAAATGGAAACGCGCGTGGTTAATTGGGTGAATCCATAACTGCTATAGGGTAGATTATCGCGCTAATGAGATGCCTGTGCAGTCGATTTGGCTTTTGCTTCAGCGCTAGCTTGAGAGTCAGCCAATGGTGGTGTCGGAATATCTTGACGAATTTGCCGAGAGAACTGACGGCTATTGGCAATAGAGTGTAGGTTATTGAAGCCCATAGATTTTGGATTGATATGGGTGCGCTCATACCACGTATCCATCGACCAAGGCTGGTTTTGTTTTTCAGGCGCAGCATCCAGCATGCCGACATCATATAGATAGTTTGGTAGCCAACCAGAGACCCAAATTCGATAATCCCACGGCAGGCGATCACCACTAACGATACGCGCCATATAAAAGATAATATTAGTACAGTTACTCGTCAACGTGTTGTACCAAGCAGGCTTGGTATTCAGCTCATCCATTGCCGTTAGGTAAGATTCAAACAACGATCTCACCTCATGTTGCTGCAAATTGCTGATAGGAAACAGATAGACTTGCTCACCGCGCGCGTTGCTACGCGTATAGATAATATCGCGCTCTTCGGCGGCAATCAGACTCAGCTCATACCGTCTAAAAAAACCAGCCAGTGCCGAAAATGCCTCGCCTTGCTCTTTACGAATCTCAAATGAGAAGGCAAGTGGTCTATCGTCTTCAAAGCGAAAACTGACCAAAGTATGAGCAATCAGTGGCCCCATCCAATAAGAGTTGGTTACATCAACGCCAGAGAGTTTAGATAAATCAATCGTGCGCGTCTCCCAATGCTCTGTGGCGTCCTTGTCTGTGCGCCAATCAAAATTACGGACATTGGTTAAGGTAATCAAATCAGGGTTGGTTGCATCGCGCTCATAAGCCACTTGCTGCTCGACCTCAGCCATCCAGTCGCGATTTTTCTGGGGTTCGATAGAAAAAAACCAGCCTAGACCTATGAGCCAAGTTGCTCCATATAAGCCAATGAGGTATCTAGTCGCTGTGTTTTTATGAATTGATTTTTTATTAGACAATGAGACACTGAGCAGTATCTTTGTGACTGTATGCCAATAACGCATACTTAGCAGCGCAGCTAATATACCCACGATGATGAGTGTTGCAAGCCAAGTGAGTACAGAGCTTATCCCGTACTGATACCAAATCGCTAATAGCAACCATATTGCTGATAGCAATATTGTGATAGCAATCAAAAAAATAACAAGACGATGTCGCCATGTCGGTCTTGGTGGTTTGTTATCTGCTGATCTGTTGTCCAAATCGCGACTGACAGAATGGCTATCTGCAAGCTGGCTGCGTGAACGCGACGATAATAAGCGGTAAAAAACGGAGCGTAGCGACATAAGGTTTGTTTTGATAAATAATGGCTTTGACCATAGCAAAGTTTATAACACACTGACAATACAATTTGAGTGAATTTGTCGTTGAATGTCGGTGAGGCTTGCGATAAAGTGAAGCTAAATTGTGCTGGTATGTCTGTTGTTTGCTACACAGATAATGATAAGCTCGCTGTTTTATTTGGCGCTTTTGTCCCCATCTAGGCTCTACTTATTTTATGAACGGTTATTCTAATTGCCATTAACTAAAGAGGTTAAATCACACCACCATGTCTGACGACACTCCCAGCCCGAGTAGTTGGTCGATGCGCGGCTTAAAACGCTGGCTATCGACCGCCCCCGAAACCCGTGATGAATTGATTCGTCTGGTACAAGACTCGCGCCAGTTTTTAGAGCCCGATACGGTCGATATGTTAGAAGGCGTGCTCGATCTGCCGGCGACACAAGTGCGCGAAATCATGACACCAAGGCCACAAGTGATTGGTCTGCACGAAAGCACCAGTCTCCCTGAAGTGATGGACATCATTCTTGATACGACGCACTCGCGCTATCCTGTTTTTGATAGTCAAGATGATGATGCCGTTATTGGCATCCTATTGGCAAAAGATTTGATTCCTATTCTGGTGCACATGGTACGCAATCAAGAAGACAAAATCGATAGCAAACGTCTAAAAGACTTGGTGCGCCAGCCATTATATATCAGTGAAACAGCTCGTTCAGATACTCTGCTGCGCTCATTGCAGCGCACGCAAGTGCATATGGCGATCGTCGTTGATGAGTTTGGCAACTTTGGTGGTGTCGTTACCATGGAAGACTTGTTAGAGGAAATCGTTGGTGACATCGTTGATGAGCATGATGACTTTGATGAAGACAGCGATATTAATAATATCGTCCCTGATCCTGAAAAGCCAAACACATGGCGTGTCCAAGCATCCACGGTGATTGAAGACTGTAATGAGGAGCTTGGCAGTCGTTTTGATGATACCGATGTCGACACGATGGGCGGTCTGGTCATGCAAGCGCTCGGTTTCGTTGGTGATTTAGAGGGTGAGAGCGTGGTGATAGATGATTGGCAAATCACCATCACTGATGTGGAAGGGCGCTTTATCCAAAATCTAGAGCTGACCAAAACCAATGGGGACCAGCAGATATTGATAGGCAGCCATTAACCTTCTTATCATGACATGACGCAGCAACGGAGTATGAACTTAGTACTCAATCAAATTTATGAGTAAATTGAAAAACACGATGAACCATCGTGTTTTTTGCTTTCTGCCTTTTGCATTTTGGTATGAGACTTTCGCGACGCAAATTTACCCACTGATGGGTTTTGACTGGTATCATGGGTGGATTTTATTTATGGTCCTGCATAAAGCATTATGCAGTCAGTTTTTGCTTGGGTTTTGTCTCAGTGCTGAGCTGTAAAATTTTGAAAATATGGTTTTGGATAACTGCTATGCGTCTGTCTACTGTTGATTTACAAAAACGCCTGAACCCTGAACAGCCAAAAGGCTTACATCTGGGACTGACGGTAATAATAGCTTTGCTGGCAGGAGGCGCTTTTATACTTGCACTGGCACCTTATGGTATTTGGCCAGTTGCATTAGTATCACCTGCCATTTTATATGCGTTGTTGATGCCGGATATGACAGGTCGCCGCGCCTTTCTAATTGGTCAGGCATACGGTACGGGGCTTTGGTGTGTGGGTGCGTTTTGGCTGTACACATCTATCCATGTCTATGGTTCGACGCCCGTATGGCTTGCGCTGATTATGATTGCGCTGATGGGTCTCGGCATGGGGTTGTTCCATGGCTTTTTGGCGCTGATTTTTAATCGAGTGGTTGGCAAACAGCCATTATCTTTTGCTGCGCTTTGGGTACTCCAAGAGTGGATGAAAACGTGGCTATTCACCGGCTTCCCTTGGCTATTCGTCGGTTATGCATTTACTGAGCAATATTGGTTGTCATCCTTGGCGCCTGTTGCGGGTGTTTTCGCGGTTTCTTTTGTGGCGGTATTATTGGGAGCCAGCGTCGTTGAGCTACTACGTCGCCGCGCAGGCTATATGATTCCGTCGATAGCTTTGCTGGTTGTTAGCTGCTCGCTATGGTTGATCAATCCGCAGTGGACCAAACCAAAAGGCACGCCTGATCTATCAGTGTCTTTGATTCAAGGCAATATCCCGCAAGATCTAAAATGGCTTACTGAGTATCAAATAGAAACCCTAAAAATCTACGCAACCTTGACTCGCGATGAGTGGGGGCGTGACATTGTGCTGTGGCCTGAGTCATCGATTCCGATGTTTCAGACAGAAGCGGTTGGTTTTATCAATGAAATGGTCAAAATGGCCAAAGAGACGGACACGGCATGGGTGACGGGCATCCCTTATAAGGACGAAGCCGCGTTTGATGCCAGTAAAGATAAATATGCGCCGTTTTATAATAGTGTGGTGGCGCTAGGGGCTCAGGCAGATGGCTTGTATAAAAAACAGCGTCTGGTACCCTTTGGTGAATACATTCCATTTGAAGGGGTGCTTGATATCCTGCCAAATCTGGCAGGTAGCCAAGATATCATGAGCTATAGCCGCGGTAGTGATCATCAGTCACCGCTACGAGTGCGCGGTCATAATTTGGGCGCGGCTATCTGCTATGAAGTGGCGTATCCAGATACCACACGCAAAAACGCGATTGGTACAGACTTTTTATTGACCATCTCAAACGATGCGTGGTTCGGTACGTCGGCAGGCCCGCTACAGCATCTACAGATGGTACAGATGCGCGCGCTCGAAAATGGTCGCTGGTTTATGCGTGCGACCAACACGGGGGTGACAGCTATCATCGACCATAAAGGTCGCATCGTAGCGCGTGCTCCGCAGTTTGAGCGCACCGTACTACGCGGTAATATACAGGCGCGCGTTGGTAATACGCCGTTTATGCGATTTGGTCAATATCCTATTTTATTTATCATGGCACTGTTATTGGTATTGAGCTATTTGGGCAAACGCTCAAAAACGTCAGTGCGCTTGGGTAAGTCATAGGCATATTGATTAAAGGTTGCAAGACCATGCTCGTCGGTTAGGTAAGTAGGTGTCGATAATACCAAAAGCTGATATAAAATTGTCGATAATAATCCCTTTAAATACTTAAGGGTTTTCACAAAACGGTATAAATTACGATATAATAGGTCAATATTTCAAATATTTTGTGCAAGGTGGATAAGGTATGTCAGAAGGTATCGTCAATAACAATCCAAAAAAAGAGCTGTTATATGCTTTAGGCGGCATTGCCTTGTTTTTAGGCATTGTCTTACTTATTGGTATTTCTGCGTTTTTGCGTCCAGCAGGCGAGCACATCACGGCGACGCCAACGGAAGCATCAGAAGCGGCTGATGAGGCAGAAGTCGTGGCGACTGAAGACACGGCTATTGAAGCAGATACGGATGTTGCAACCGCAGAAGCCGCGGCGCCCGATGCACCCGCAGATGCCACTGTGACGCCAGCACCTGATGCGGCGGATAGTGCAGTTGTGACCGCAGAAGCAGGTACAGCGACCGCTTCTGGTACAGTAAGCCAAGCGGCAGTTGCCGATGCTGATTTAACTGCTGAGCAAGCGGATGGTGACTTAGATGCTGGGGATGCTGGCACCGCCGCTGATGACACAGCAGTAGCGCAGTAATTTTTGACGGGGCTGTCCTAGATAACTAGTTCAAACCCTGTTTAACCCATTGTTTTAATTGTAGTAATTGCGACTTTGGGTCACTGTGATTAAAACGCCACTCACAT
>MDSV01197409.1_pt1 | contig 13142 bp, 14 predicted proteins | sample 810851 | NCBI WGS metagenome assembly MDSV01 (sample SAMN05326640, study PRJNA326480) | marine metagenome | isolation source: seawater | place: Atlantic Ocean: North East | collected 2012 | reverse complement strand
TGCCTTAAGACAAAGTACCATTGGCGCTGAAAGGCTTGACTTCCGAGTTCGGAATGGGATCGGGTATAACACTTTCGCAATAATTACCGGCAGTCGTTTTATACTCATAATGCTGAATAAGTAAACAAAGATTTATCCTCAAAAACGATAATTTTAATAGAATTTATAAGGTATGTGTCAATTTTAATAACTAGAATTAATCTTATATTTAAAAGTGAATAACTTAAAATAAACAGTTAAATATATAACAATATTTATCAAAACCAAGATAATTTGAAACTGAGAATTACTCAGGTTGTTTAAGCTTAAAATAAAAACTAACAAATTATATAATATAATCAAAAATGATGCTGTATTGTTTACATTAAATTTTTTAAAAGTTTTTTTTTTTTTTAAATAAAAAAATACCAATTGATGAAGATGATTATTGTCAGCGTTAATTGGTGATTTTCTAAAACTAAATTTTCTAATAATAGAAAATAAATTTTCGAAACAAGGATACCAAAGAAGTAATATTATAAAATATGGTGAAATTTCTTGATTTAACTCGTAGATTTTTATTAAAAAATATCCACATATTAAACCTAAAGCATATGAGCCACTATCACCCATAAACAACTTATTATTTATATTCAAAATAAACAAATAAAATAGGGTCGATAATAATAAAATGATAATATTTCTTTCTATTTCTAAATATGTATAAAAATTTAAATAAAAAATTATTAAAATTATTGAAGTAAAATAACCAATTAATAAACCGTTTAGACCATCAATAAAGTTAGATCCATTAATTAATATAAGTAAACAAAAAGTAGAAAAAAAATATCTGAAATAAATATTTTCCAGCAGTCTATCTAACAACAAAAATTTTGTCTCGTAGATCTCTATGTCTAGTAACAAAACAAAACAAATAATTATTGAAGACTGAATTAACAGTCTTAACTTAGGTGAAGATAAAAAGTTTGTGTCTGAGGCAAATCCAATACAAAAAATAAGAAAAATAAATAAACATAAAAAAAAATTATAGTTATTAAATAAAAGTATAATAGAAAAAACTAAAAATATTCCTCCAGATAAAGGAATATTTTTTGACCCTAAGAATTTTTGATGTTTCTGACCCTTATAGTTTACTAAAAGATTTCTATTTTTAAAATAGTTATTTAGTAAATAAAACCCAAAAAATGATATAAAAATTAAAAAAAAAAAATTCATTTATTTTCTCAAGGAGTTTATACTTAATAAGAATAGGTACCAGAGAGATTTTAAAAAATTATATTTCATATAATCGCTATAAAGAGTGTATCCATCCTTTAATTTTTGAAATACAGATGAAGAAAGAGAGTCATCTAATTTTCTCCATTTTGTTAAATTTTTATCTAGAGATCCAATAATAATATCTTTTTTAAGTATCAAAAGCCATAATGCGAAATCTTCCTTAGTTTTTAAACTTGGAAATTTACAAGTTTTTGTAATAATTTTTTTTTTTAACATGACCGTTGATAATCCAATATCGCAGGAAAAAAGTAACTGTTTATAATTTTCAAATGGTTTTGCTTTCATTATTTTTTTTTTAATATTCTTTTTATTTAGAATTTCATAAGATGTATGGCAAATTTCAAGGTTATTTTTGATCATATAATTTAGTTGTAATTCAATTTTATTTTTTTTCCAAAGATCATCAGCATCCAAAAAAGCAATTATATTTCCCTTAGCTTTAGATATACCCACGTTTCTAGATTTGCCTGCACCTAATGACTTTTTATTAACAATTAATCTAATTCTATTATCAGTACTTTGAATTTTTTTTAAAAATAAAAGATCAGAATGATCCTCGTCATCATAAACAATAATTACCTCAAAATTTTTATAAGTTTGAAGTTTTATGGAGTCGATAGTTTTTTTAATAAATTTTCTTTTTTTAAAATATGGTATTATAATTGAAACATTTCTCATAGGTATCTATTTACTCGATCTTTATGATCATATTTTTTAGATAATCTAAAATTATTCATGCTCATGATTAAATTTTTTCTTTTGTTATTTCTTATTATTTTAATCTTTCTTTTCCATTCAAAGATATTTTCATAGTTATTTATGAAATAAGCATTTTTCTCACTGATCACTTCTCTTAAAACTTTTAAATTAGATGTTAATATGATTTTTCCAACTGCTAAATAATCAAAAAGTTTTAGTGGAGAGGTATATTTAGATATATCATCAACTTCACCAGCGGACTTTATTACGTTAGCATAAGGTAGAGTTAAAATATCCATCTTCATCATTACCTTTGGTAAAATTCTATAAGAAATGTTTTGATTTAGAAACAAATTTTTATTTGTATTTTTTTTTTTTAATTCTCTTATTTCTTTTTGATTGCCTCCATAAATAAAATAATCATTACTTGAGTCTATTTTTGAAAGTCTTATCAACACATTAATACCTTTGGAAGTGGATAAGGATCCAAAGTATCCTATTTTGAGTCTTTTATTAGAATAAAATTTTGGTTTATAACCCACTCTTATAGAACTTCCACTTGGAAGAACTGTTATTTTTTTTGAATCTACTTTATATTTTTTGATAAATAATTCTTTAACAGCTTTAGAGATTGCTACAATATTTAACAAATTAACTTTATTAAAAAAATTTAAGTATTTTAAAATAAATTTAGTTATTCTTCCTTCAACATTAGTATCATGATGAACCTCTAAAACTACCTCTTTTCCAAATAATAATAATAAATAACTAACAAAATAGTTTCTTGTAATTGTTACTGAACTTTTATTTTTCAAAATAAAGATTAAGCAATAAAAACTATACAAGTAAAATTTTAGACCTCGAGGAAAACTTTTAATGCTTGTAAATTCTTTGATTTTTACATTATTTACAAGTCCATAGTATTTTTTAATAGATATCTTTTTATATCCAGTGCCAGGTTTTATTAGGGTAACATCATAATTATTTTTTACAAAACTCTCACAAGTTTTGATTATCTGTAGTGAACTCGGTAATAATGAAGGTATAGATGAATAAGTTATATAGTAAATTTTTTTCATATTTATTTTACAAGCTTATTTCAGAAAAAAATTAGTAAATTTTTTACGACAATATTTAACATCTTGAAATTACCTATTTCTGTTTAATTAAAAGAGTTCTATCTGATAACAATTGACAGTCTATTTTCTTTTTAATACCTAAAACTTTTTGAAGTTTTTGAATCTTATCAAAAACATTTTTTTCATTAAAGGGTGGAAACTTAAAATTTTCTTTATTTTGAAAATTACTATTTGTAAATTTTTTTATAAACCTGCCCAAAATTCCATTGAATTTCATTATCTTTAGACTTAACTTAAATAAAGCCCAATTGTTAGGTTTTGAAAGACTTTCATCACCCAATTTTTCCCATACATTTATTATTTTACTTGCAGCTAATTCTTTTTTATCAATAAATATTTTTTTTCTCAAAATTTTTGGAAGAGAATCAAATTTGTTATTTTTATTTTTTAATTTTGATTGATAAAAAATTGTATTAATTTTTCTAGTGAGTTTTTTTAAATCTTTAACTTTATAACTAATATCGAGAGGAAGTTTTTTTTCTGAATATTCTAAATTAAATGGAACATAAGAAATTACCGGCTTTTTTGCTAGTCTAGCCTCCAATGCTGTGGTACAACTATGGTGCATTACTGCAAAAGCATTATTAACCCATAAAGATATTGAGTCATCTTTAATAACCTCAACATCTGATACACCATTCAAAAAAATTTTCCATAATTTAGCATTTTCTGTTTGATGAGGCCTTAAAATGATTTTATATTTTTGTTTTTTGTTACTGGAAAGATATTTTATTGCCTCAATAAATAATGCTACTAATTTAATTTTTTCGCTCTCTCTTGGCATTATAATCTTTAATAATTCTGGATCTCTTTTTAAGTATCCTCCTACTTCAAAAACTCTCATCCTCTCATATAAAGTTTTCATATGAAGCCCAGAGATAAAGTTAGAAGAAATCAGTAGATATGGTTTTTTAAACTTTTTATCTTTTTTTTTCCAATAGCTAAAAAAAAATGGCTGCCATAAATCTGCACGGGGAGAACCTGTTAAATATATTTTTTTTGAAAACTTAGGATAAATTTTTTTTAAACTGTTACAGTCATCTAAGCCCCATGTAAAAACTGCTGATGCTTGTCTCAATGTTTGAGCACCATATCTTATTTTTGCAAATTTATCATATTTATAATCTACTAAGCCACCTTCCTCATCTATACTTGTAATTTTGCAACCAGTGTTTTTAATTCTTTTATGTTTTTCGATCTTAGGTTTGCCTGGTGTTATAGATTTTGTATGAAATATTCCTGGAAAAAGAAATTTTCTTACTAATCCCTTAATTATTGATTCCTGATCTGATACAATAACTTGATGACCTCTAGATGCAGCTAAAATCGCTAAAAGAAGTTTAGAGTCCAATTCTCTTGAGGACACTTCACAGTGCATATAAATGTTCATAATTTATCGATTATATGATTATGTTTATAAATAAGGCAATTCTAAGATTCAAGACAATTAGCTTTTTCAAAAATTTAAGATTTAATTTTTTTTTTATAAAACTCTCTTCCTTTTGGAATAATCAACCCTTTAGGTTTGCCTGATTGTTTTTTTTTTAGATACTTATAATAATTTTCATAAAATGAAATTTTTTTCTTTGGAAAAATTCCTTTTATTTTCCACATGTCAGACTCATACCATCTGCCAGAGAAATGAAGGAAATAATTATCCAAAAGAGATTTTTCAACACATTCAACAATTAATTTTTTTGTTGATATGTTTTTGTTATACAAAAAAGGAAATTTTTGAGCCATTTCATATGTCCAAAGAGCTTGAAATTTATAATCTAAAATCTTTATCTTTTTTTTTTTAAAAAATTCATAATTAACATGAGTTTGTTCCCCTCCATCTGAAATTGTAATTATATTTTTTTTATATTTAAAAAACCATTTACACATTTCTTTTGAGAATTTTTTGATATTAAAAATAAACATTCCTGAAACAAAAAAATTTTTTTGATCTTTAAGTTTATGATGTTTATATAAATCTTTTACGCTCATAAAAAGTGACGAGTCTAATGGATAATTTTTGCTGTAAAGGTTGTGCCTTAAAAAGGCAACTTTTTTTCTTGACTCATTTAAATCATATGGCAAATTTCTAACACTTGAAACAATAGAGATTTTACTTTCATCATGAAACTTAAAAACATTTGGTGAAAAAGGATTAATCAAGATATCAGTATCTAAGTAACATACGTTTTTAACATTATTTAAATATTTATTTTTTAAAAATTCACCGATTAAAAGTTTTTGCCAGTTAGCTTTTTTCCAAAATTTATTACTTTTATTTATTAAATCTTTTGTAATAACTATCAATCCAAGATTGTTTTTTTTACAATATATAATCCAATTAAATTTTGCATATTTTTCCCATAGATTTAAATATTTTTTTCCAATAGCGACGGTTACTAAATAATTTCCTGATTTAGTTGATAAAATTAATTTATCCATTTTTCAGTATTTCTTACTATTAGTTAAATATTTTGAAATTTTTTGTGCTCTTATCCAATCATTAGTATTGTCAATGTCAATTGCTCTCCAATTAGGAATAACAATTCCTTTTGCGTAACTATGCATTTTTTTGGATGACATCCAAATTTTTTTTTTTGCAAAATAAAATTGACCTGCGTCATGAAAAGTTTTTCTCAAGTCTTGAGTTCGTTTTTTTTCATTTCTTTTATTTATAAAATGTAAATCTTTATTCTTTCTCTGATACATTGCTCTTTGTATTGGGTGTGAGTACTCCAAAACAGGAAATACAAATTTATCATTAGTATATGCTATTTTTGCAGCTTTTTTTAAGTCACTTATTTGTAAAAATGGAGAGCAGGGATAAACACAACATACATAATCAAATTTAAAATTTTGATTTTCTAAATGTTTGATTGAATGATTTATAATTTCTTGAGTTCCAACAAAATCACCTGATAATTTCTTTGGTCTTTCAATAATAACATTTGCACCAAATTTAAGTGATAATTTTTTTATTTTTTGATCTTCAGTAGAAACAATTATTTTATCAAAAAGTTTTGATTTAATTAAAATTTTTAATGACCAGTAAATCATTGGCTTCCCATTAAAAATTTTAATGTTCTTTTTTTTTATTCTTTTACTTCCACCTCTTGCCGGTAAAATAGCTAAAACTTTTTTAATCTTTTTCATTGATTAATCTGTTCAAACAACTTTTTATTTGGGTCAAAGATAAAAATTTATTGTTGAAAGAATTATATCCAAATTTTAAATTTAAACTCTTAAATTTTTTTGCTTTTTTATTAAGAAGATTGTAATGTTGTATGATATAATATTTTCCATTATCGTAAGTTTTCAAACTTTCTTCTGCAGTAAGAAGTTCTTCGTGAAGCTTCTCGCCAGGTCTAACACCTATATATTTTACTTTCTTTTTAGGGTTAATTGCTTTTGCAAGGTCAGTTATCTTAATAGAAGGTATTTTTGGAATAATTATATCTGAATTATTTTTACTTTTTAATGAATAGAGAACCATTTTAATAGCATCATCTATCATGATATTAAATCTAGTCATTTTTGAATCGGTTATTGTAAAATAATCTTGTTTTTTATTTTGTTCTAAAAAAAGAGGTAATACCGAGCCTCTACTACCAAGCACATTTCCATATCTTACACATGAAAATTTAATATCTTTATTTCCAACTACATTGTTTGCAGAAACAAATAATTTTTCTAAACATAATTTTGTAGCTCCATATAAATTTAATGGAGATGCGGCTTTATCTGTTGATAATGCTACTACTTTTTTAACATTATTATTGATAGATGCTTCAATTATGTTTTGAGAACCAAATATATTTGTTTTCACAAATTCAATTGGGTTATATTCAGCTGCTGGCACATGTTTAAGAGCTGCAGCATGAATAACAAAATCAACGTCGTTAAAAGCTGTTTTTAATCTATCTTGATCTCTGATGTCTCCTAAAAAATATCTTAAAAATTTATATTTTTTTGGATCATAAACTTTTTGCATTTCATACTGTTTAAATTCATCTCTACTGAAAATTATTACTTTTTTAAAATTTAATTTATTTTTAATACAATATTTTACAAATGATCTTCCAAAGTAGCCGGTGCCACCTGTGATAACTAAATTTTTTGAGCTAAACATATTAATATTGATATACTAAAATACTCAATATAGTCTACACCTAAATGAAGGTATTAATTATTGGATCCTCGGGATTACTCGGTAAAGAATTATATTATTTTCTTAAAAAAAAAAAAATTAAGGTTTTTCATAATGGTTTAAATAAAAGAAAATTAAATTTAAGCTATGAAAGGAATATTAAAAAATTATTAAAAATAAATCCAGACCTAATTATAAATGCTGCTGCGATTACTGATATAGAACTGTGTGAAAATGCCAAAAAAAAAACTACTTTAATCAACACTGGTCTGCTCAAAAAAATATTTTTTTTAAAATCAAAATATGATTTAAACTTTAAATTAATTCAATTTTCAACTGATCAATTATATAATTCTGAAAAACCTTCAAAAGAGTCTGATAAAATTAATATATACAACAATTATTCTCTTCAAAAATTTTTAGCTGAAAAAATATGTTTAAAAAATGAGTCTTTAATTTTTCGAACAAATTTTTTTGGTAAATCTATTTCCAAAAATAAAAGCTTTACTGATTGGATTTTTGAGATTTTTCAAAGCAACAAAGATTTTTACTTATTTAAAGATATTACATTTAATCCTTTAAGAATTAATACAATATGTAATATAATCTACACAATAATCATTAAAAAAAAAATTCATATTAATGGTATTTATAACTTAGGATCGGTTGGAAAAATTTCAAAAAGTAATTTTGCTATTTTTTTTGCCAAAAAGGCAAAGGTATTTCATGAAAATTTTCAAGTATGTAATTATAAAAAGATATTGAAAACTAAAAGATCAAAGAATATGACAATGAATATAAATTTATTTAAAAAAAAATTTAAAATAAAACTTCCTAAGATTAGGGATCAAATTAAATCTGAGGCTTTAAATTATAAGTAGATGAAAATAACAATTAAAAACAAAACAATATCAGAGAGTTCTAAAACATATTTTATAGCTGATATTGGAGCAAATCATGATGGTTCATTAAAAAGAGCAAAAAAATTAATTAAACTAGCTGCTTTGTCAGGAGCTGATGCTGCTAAATTTCAACATTTTAAGGCTGAAACAATTGTCAACAAAGAAGTTTTTGATAAACAAAAAAAAAGTGCTCATCAAGCAAAATGGAAATCATCAATATTTAATGTTTATAAAAAAGCAAGCATTAATAATTCTTGGAATGAACTATTAAAAAAAGAGTGTAAAAAAAATAATATTCATTTTTTAACTTCACCCTATGATTTAGATTATATAGAAGATGTTAATAAGCTTATACCAGCATATAAAATAGGCTCTGGAGATATTACGTGGAAACAATCATTAATTAATATTGCAAAAAAAAAAAAGCCAGTTTTTTTAGCAACGGGAGCATCAACAATATCAGAAGTTATCTCTGCAAGTAAAAAAATTCTAAAAATAAATAGAAAACTAGTAATCATGCAATGCAACACTAATTACACAAATAGTGAAGAAAATTTTAGATATATTAACTTAAATGTACTCAAAACTTATAAAAAAGTTTTTGGAAAAAAAATAATTCTTGGATTAAGTGATCATACTGAAGGACATACGACTGTGCTTGGAGCAATTGCATTAGGTGCAAGAGTGATTGAAAAACATTTTACTGACAATAATGATCGAAATGGACCTGATCATAAATTTGCAATGAATCCAACTTCGTGGAAAAAAATGGTTGATGAAACTAGACGTTTAGAATTAGCATTAGGTAGCAGAATAAAAAAGATTGAGAAAAATGAGAAAGAATCTTTTTTTGTTCAAAGAAGAGGTGTTTACAGCCTAAAAAATTTAAAAAAAGGTGAAAAATTACATAAAGAAGATGTAATCTGTTTAAGACCATATATTAAAAACACAATATCACCATTTGATATAAATGAATATTTTGGGAGAAAATTAAAAAAAGATATAAAAAAAAATGTTGCAATTAAAAAAACATGGCTAAGCTAGCTGTACTTATCCCTTCATATAACGAAATACATAACTTAAAAAAAATTATTAAAAAAAATTATAATTTTTTGATAATTGATGATTGTTCTTCAGATGGAACAAATTTATTACTTAAAAAAAAAAAAATTAAATTTATAAGAAATAATAAGAATTTAGGTTATGAAAAAAGTCTAATCAAAGGTATGAAATATGTAATTAACAATAAATTCCATACTTTATGTACGCTAGATGCAGATTTTGAACATCCAATCGATAAAATTGATTCATTATATAAATTTTTTAGAAAAGAGGATCTTGATATCTTGGTTTGTAATAGAAGGTCTCAAAATAGATTTCTTGAAAAGGTCCTTTCATTTTTTTTTTATAAGAAACATAAAATTAAAGACCCAATGTCAGGAATGAAGTTTTATAAAACAAGTTCTTTAAAAAAAATTTTAAAAGATGCTTCAAATAAATATTTCTTAGTTGAATTAGTTCTTCAAGGTATAAAAAATAAATTCAAAATTAAAAATAAAGAAATAAAAACAAAAAAAAACTTGGTTAATTCAAAAATTGGGTTTGGAATAAGAACTCAAATAAAAATAATAAATATTTTCAAATTATTTTTATTCTCATAAAGAAAAAATTCTCTATTAGATCAAAATCCTTTAAAAAATTTATGATCGAATTTGAAAATAGTATTAATACACTTTTACGTTTTATTTTTTGGATATTATAAAATCCTCTACTTTTTCTAATATGAAGTGGCCCATAAAAATATGACATTCTTGAATCCTAGCGGTATTCTTAGAAGGAACAACTAGTGGTTTGCTTGATAATCTTTTAGCTGCACCGCCCCCTTTGCCTAAAAAACTGATGGAATAAATTTTAGATTTTTTTGCTTCCTTTAAGACTTTTAGGATATTATTAGAATTTCCAGAGGTTGAAATACATACCAAAACATCATTTTTTTGTGCTAAGGCCTTAAAAGGTCTTAAAAAAATATCGTCAAAACTATAGTCATTACCACACGCTGTTAGAGTGGATGTATCTTGAGCTAAAGATAGTGCTGATATAGGGTTCCGATTTACATTTGGTCTTAACCTTACAATAAACTCTGCTGCCAAATGTTGAGCATCAGCAGCCGAACCACCATTTCCACAAAATAATATTTTACCACCTTTTTTTAATCTTTTTTTGATATTCTCAATAGCATCAATTATATCCGCAGAAATTCTAAATAGATTTTGATGCACTTCAATATTTTCTTTTAATTGATTATTTAATTCAAATGAAATTTTTGACTTTATCATAATTTAGTTTTTGATATGAGCCCTCAATTTTTTTGCTATAGGTATCTCATCATCAATTATTTTACCAAGCGCTGGTTCACCAAGCGCTGTTATAGCTTTATTGGTGGACTCAGTAAGATTTTTCATTCCAGACAATTCTAATGAAGCTGATTGATCAGATCCATACATTGTTCTATCCAATGTAATATGTCTTTCTAAAGAGCTAATACCCATTGATACAGCTATAACCGATATAACAACCCCATTTTCGTGACCACTATAGCCTACATCACAATTATATTCTTTTTTTAATTGATTAATCGTAACTAAATTAGCGTCCTCAATTTTCATTGGATAAGTTGAGACACAATGCATGAGTTCAAAACTACAATTATTTTTTTTAAAAATATTTACTGCATTATCAATATCTCGTTTTGTTGACATTCCAGTAGAAATAAACGTATGTTTATTTTGTTTAGCAACTTCACTTAAAAATTTTTGATCTACAATCATTGCTGATGCAATTTTGTGAAATTTTAGATTATAATTTCCTAAAAATTCTAAACTTTTAACGTCCCATGCTGAAGCAAACCAATCTATATTTAATTCTTTACAATATTTATCTATCTCGTCATATTCAGATTTTTCAAGCTCAAGACCAAATTTTTGTTCTCTTGTAGTTGTGCCCCATGGACTTTCTCTATGTGTATCAAGAGTTTTTTTATCATAAACAATATCAATAGTCCTTTTTTGAAATTTGACAGCATCAAATCCACAATCCTTAGCATTTTTAATTAGTTGTTTAGCAATTTTTACATCACCATTATGATTAATTCCAATTTCACCAATTATATAGGGTCTTGTAATTTTCATGATTAATTATAATACAATGATGTTATTATAATTAAATTTTTTATGTTAATCAATAACATAGAATATCATGAAAAAAAAAAAAGTTCATTCAGTAATTTTAGCTAGAGGTGGATCAAAAGGTATTTTAAATAAGAATCTATATCCAGTTAAATCTAAACCATTGATTTATTGGTCAATAAAAAAATCCCTTCAGTCAAAAAAAATTAACAAAACGTGGGTTAGCAGTGATTCAAAAGAAATTATAAGTTACTCGAAAAAAATCGGAGCAAATATAATTGAGAGGCCGTCTAAATTTGCAACTGACAATTCATCATCAGAGATCGCATGGTTGCATGCTGCAAAAAAATTGAAAAATGATGCCGATATCATAGTTGGAATTCAACCTACATCACCAATTAGAGACAGTAAAGATTTTGACAATGCGATAATGAAATTTGTTAAAAATAAATATGATAGTTTGTTTTCCGCACTTAAAATTAAAGATTTTTTTGTATGGAAAAAAAATAACTCAAAATTAATAGCAAATTATGACTACAAAAAAAGACCGAGGAGGCAAAATATAAAAACTAAATTTTATGAAAATGGATCATTTTATATTTTTCAAACAAAAAAATTTTTAAAATATAAATGTAGGCTTTTTAAAAAAATAGGAATTTACGAAATGGAAAAGATTAAGAGTTTTCAAATTGACGAAATTAATGATATCAAAATCATTGAGAAACTAATGGGAAAATAGTGCTTTGGTCAATACTGGCCGAATTCATGACTAATATTTCACTAGAAATTAAATAATATTTATTATTTGCGGTATACTTTTGATGTGGCCTAAAATATTAATTTTAGCTTTTTTTTTTAGATAAAATGGTCATAAAACTTCCATAAAATGGTGGGGATATTTCTTTTTTTGAGAATAACCTAAATAAATTTTTTTTGTTAAAATATTCAGTTTCAAAATAAGGAAAATCAATTAATTTAATGTCAAATTTTTTATTTCTTAAGAGTCTAGAAATTGAGTCTAATGAAAATAAAGAAATATGTGTTTTGTCATGAAGTAATCTATATTTATTTTTGTACCTTCTGGCCATCGCACTATCAAAATCAGGTGTACCTAAAATTAGATATCCATTTTTTTTAAGAATTTTTTTTAAATTTATTAAAAATGTTATGGGATTTTTTATATGCTCAATAACATGATAACAAACTATAAGGTCAAATTTTTCTTTGATCTTGAATTTTTTATTTAAATCAATTTTATAAATCTTGGCATATTTTGAAGCTGTTTTGATTGCTAATTGATCGTTTTCAATTCCAAAAAGTTTTTTATTTTTGATGCTAGATAATAAAAAACCTGGCCCACAACCCACGTCACATAAATTTTCATATTTTATTGAGTTAATAATTTTTAAAAGAGACTTATTATTTTTTAAAAAAGTTTTTCTTTCTTTAGTAAAGTTATCAATTCTATCACGAACTTTTCCATCAGGATCTTTTTTTACTTTCCAATAGTTTTTACTTAATTTTCTCTTAATAGTTACATAATATTTATCTGAACGAACTAGTTCTCGAACTCTTTTGTTAATATCTATCATAAGTAAGTATTACTAATATAATAATATTCTAAAGGAAAAATAAAAAAAAAGTCATTTTTTAAAAACCAAGGTAGCAAAACAAAATATCAATTATCTTTAAAAATTATTTAAAAATTTTTTTCAGTGCATAAATCAAGCCAATTGAGCTATTAGTACTGGTCAGCTGCACGCATTACTGCGCTTCCACATCCAGCCTATCAACG
>MDSV01164666.1_pt1 | contig 13142 bp, 10 predicted proteins | sample 810851 | NCBI WGS metagenome assembly MDSV01 (sample SAMN05326640, study PRJNA326480) | marine metagenome | isolation source: seawater | place: Atlantic Ocean: North East | collected 2012 | reverse complement strand
TTGCCTTAAAATTTTACAATATTTTATTGTTTTATTAACATTTGTTTAAGATATTTGTCGACTGGACTAATTCAAATTAAATTAAAAATGAAAAAATTGAATAGATTTTTAGCGCTTGTTATTGCGCTTTTCGTGCAGATCTCTTTTGCACAAGATAAAACTGTAAGTGGTAATGTTTCAGATGAATCAGGAATGCCGCTTGCTGGGGTAAATATTATAGTTCAAGGAACTTCAAGTGGAACCCAATCTGATTTTGACGGTAATTATAGTATTATGGTTGACGAGGGTTCCGTTCTAACATATAGTTATGTTGGTTACAACACTGTTTCTGAAGAAGTTGGGTCATCTAGTAGAATCAACGTCACCCTTTCTGAAGGTGAAGCATTAGAAGAAGTTGTTGTTACTGCTTTTGGTATTGCCAGAGAGAAGAAAGCTTTGGGATACGCTGTAAGTGAAGTTAATTCTGAACAAATTGAGCAAAGAACTGAAGGTGATGTTGCCCGAGTTCTTTCTGGTAAAGCATCTGGTGTTTCTATCCAATCTAGTAGTGGTACATCTGGATCCGCTACAAATGTTGTGATTCGAGGATATTCTTCAATTAACGGAAACAACCAAGCTCTTTTTGTGGTTGATGGTATTCCATTTCAATCTGACACTAACTCACAAGGTGGATTTAACGGAGTTGGATCCTCAAGATTTTTAGATTTAGATCCAAACAATATTGAGAGCGTTAACGTTCTTAAGGGATTAGCTGCATCAACATTATATGGTGCACAAGGTAAAAATGGTGTTATTGTTATAACCACTAAATCAGGTTCCTTAAAGCCAAAGGGGCCCAAGAAAACAGAAATTACAGTTAGCCAATCTTATTTTGTCAATGAAATTGCATCAATGCCTGATTACCAAAATGAGTATGGTGGTGGTTTTGATCAATCCTATGGAGTATACTACAGTAACTGGGGTCCTTCATTTAGAAAAGAAGGTGTTGACGGTTGGGGAAATGACCCAGCTGGCGTTATTGATGAAAATGGTACTGTTCCTCACCCATATGGAAATGATCCTGTAAATGGTTCTTCATTCCTTGCAAATTTCCTAGATGGAAATAATGTTTTATTCCAAACTTATGGAGATGCAAGATACGATTGGAAGCCTTACAAGAGTGCTGAAAACTTCTTTAGATCTGGTGGTATTTCTAATACGAATGTCAATGTAAGAGGTGCTTCGGAAGATTTAAAACTTTCTTACAATGTTAATTACGGACATTTGGAAGAAGAAGGATTTACACCAGGAAATAATTTAAGGAGAGATGCATTATCTGTTGGTGGTAGAGCTGAATTGTCCAACAAATTTACAGTAACTGCTTCTTTAAATTATGCCGATACTTACATGGTTTCTCCTCCAGTTGGAGCTTCATTAGGTGGTGGTGACTATGAGTGGTCTGTATTTGGTAATGTATTTTTTACACCAAGAAGTGTTGACTTAATGGGTCTCCCTTTTGAAATTCCTGAAAATGGTGGTAGTATTTATTATTATGGTTCTAACCAAATTATAAATCCAAGATGGTCTGTAAAGCACTCTCCTAGAAGTCAGCAAACTAACAGAATGTATGGTAGAGCTCAGTTTGACTACAAGTTGAGTGATAACTTAAATGTTACCTACAGATATGGTTTAGATTGGTTTAATGAAAGAAACACGCAAGCTTCTAACAAGAACGGAGTCATTTTTGATAGCGCAATTTTTGGATTTTTAGCAACTTATGATATTGCAGAAATTAATGTGAATCATTACCTTGGTCTAACTGGGACTTATGATCTTGCTGACGAGGTAGGGTTAAACTTCACTTTAGGAGCAACTTCTAACAGAAGTGCTTATGATCTTCAAGGTGTAAATAGTACGGGTCAAATTGTTTTTGGAATTCAAGAGCATTTTAATTATGAAAATCAGACTCCTATTAACGGTAAAGGAGCTAAAAATGACTTAGGTGTATTTGGTAGCTTTGATTTTGACGTAAATGATTATTTATTTGTAAATCTTGCATTTAGAAATGATTGGGTATCTAACTTACCGAAAGAAACAAACAGTAAGTTTTACCCTTCTGCAAGTGTTGCCTTCTTACCAACCGATTTTGATGAGAATTTAAAATCTGATTTTTTAAATTACTTGAAAATTAGAGGTGGTTATGGAACTTCTGCAAGTTTCCCTGGTGGATATCCGACTGTTAATACTGTTGGTCAGTCAACAAACGTTAACGGTGGTGCTTTTGGAGCTCTTATTACAAACGCAGTAAGTAATTTCCAGGCAAATCCAGATCTTAAACCTGAGCTTGTTGAAGAATTTGAATTGGGTATAGATGCTGGTTTATTAGAAGATGCCATTGGTTTAACTGCTTCAGTTTACAAAAGAGAAACTAACGATATGATTGTCGGAAAAGGTTTACCAACATCTACTGGTTTTACTTCTACTTTAGATAACATTGGAGAAGTTGAGTCTGAAGGTGTTGAAATTGATCTTGATGTTAATATGTTTAAACTTTTACCACTTTCTGTAGATGGTCTTTCTTGGAATTCCAGAGTTAATTTTACTAAGAGTGAGTCCATAGTAACGAAACAAGATGATGATCAAATTTTGTTTGGTGGTGGTGTTGATGCGGGAAATGTTGCTATTGAAGGATTTCCTCTAGGAATTCTTATTGGAGGAAGAATTGAAAGAAATGATGATGGCGAATATGTTGTTAACGCATCTGGTAACTATAATAGTGAATTCTCAATTGCAATTGATGACAATGGTAATGAAGTTCCTCTTGGAACAGAAGGATCAAGACAGGTAAGCCCTTACTTAGGTAATCCTGAACCAGATTTTGTGATGAACTATATCAATACCTTACAGTATAAAAACTTTACTTTAGGGTTCCATTTCCAGCATGTTTCTGGTGGCGATATGTACTCATCCACAATTGGTGTTCTTCTTGGAAGAGGTAACGTGAGAACAGACAGAAGAGAAACATTTATCCTTAATGGTGTAAATGCTGATGGTTCTCCAAACACAATTCAGATTAATAATTCACAGTACTATTTTTCTAATATTTTAAATGGTCCTGCTGAATTATCTGTATTTGATGCTTCAGTAATTAGATTACAAGAAGTTTCATTTGCTTATGAGTTTCCACAGAAATTTTTAGATAAGACTCCATTTGGAGACCTTTCTTTAACATTTGCTGGTTACAACTTATGGCATGATGCGTATAATACGCCAAAAGAAGTAAACTTTGACCCTAATGTTGCTGGTGCTGGTATTGGTAATTCCAGAGGTTTTGATTACATGAACGGTCCTAGTACAAAAAGATATGGATTAAGTTTAAAAGCTTCATTCTAATACAAATAAAAATTAAATAATAGATTATGAGAATTTTTAAATATTTTTTAGTGTTCACTTTAGTTTCTGGATTTTTATTCCAGTCTTGTGAGACAACTCAGCTTGAGGATCTTGTAAGTCCAAATGCACTTTCTCCTGATGATGCAAGTGCTGACTTACTATTCAACCAAGCTCAGCTAAACTTTTTAGGTGCAATGGCTGATATGCAATATAACGGTGCAGCCCTTGGTAGACTACAAGTTATGTCTGATAGAATATATTACAATGTATTCAATACAGGTACTGTTAGTTCTTCTTGGTCGGCTTTATATTCTGGTATTATTCCTGACCTTCAATCAATGGAATCTCAAAATGGAGATGGTTTATTGAACTTCCATGTTGGAGCTTCAAAAGCAATGTCAGCTCATATCCTTATGGGGTTAGTTGATGCTGTTGGTGATGTACCATGGTCACAAGCTAATAATCCTTCTGAATATCCACAGCCATCTGTTGACGATGACGCTGATGTATATGAAGCAGCATTTGCTCTTTTAGATGAAGCTGAAGGTTTAATTAACTCTGCCGTTGGTATTGGTGGCGCTACTGATTTATTTTTTGATGGTGATGTCAACAAGTGGGTGAAGTATATTAATACCTTAAGACTAAGATATTATCTTACAACTGGAGATTATGCTGCTGCGTTAGCTCAAGATAATGTTATCAGTTCCCCTGCTGACGATATGCAATTTGATTATGGAACTTCTGAACTTTTACCAGATACAAGACACCCATTCTATCAATCTGCATACACCGATAGTGGAGCTAGCGGATATATGAACTCTTGGCTATTGGACTTAATGGATGGAGATCAAGAAGAGTGGATGGGTTCCTTTGGTGCAATAACTTACCCTGGAGCTGATTCTTACGGAAACGGAGATCCTCAAAGATTCATTGTTTCTGATGATCCTAGAAGAAGATACTATTTCTACAGACAAGCTATGACCACTCCTGGTCAAGCAAGTATGTTATGGTTTAGTGGAGCTGGTCCATATGTATGGCCCCTAAGTTTTACTGGAGCACAGGATTACACTGTAACAGCTGATGCTGTTCCATTAGATTGTTCAATTGACGATCCATTATTAGTTCCATCACACTTACAAAATACACCTGATGGTGATAAGTTTGATTTAAGAGGTAGATGGTGTGCTAACTTCCTAGGTTATTGGGGAAGGCATCATGGTGATGATCAAGGTATTCCACCAGATCAGTTCAAAAGAACTACCTGGGGTGTTTATCCTGCCGGTGGTAGCTTTGACAATATGCCTGACGTATCCAACTATGATATTGAAGCATCAATTTCTGGAACTGCATCAGCTGTAGCTGGAGCTGTTGGACTTGGTGATGGTGGTGGTGGTGCTGGAATCTGGCCTATCTATCTATCCTCCTACGTACACTTCATGAAAGCTGAAGCTGCGATGTGGTTAGGTGATGCAACAACTGCCAGAGATCTAATGGAAATTGGTATGCAGCATTCATTTACGAAAGTATTAGGATTTGGTGCTCTTGATGCAAATGCAGATCCAGACTTTATAGCAACTCAAGCTGAAGTTGATGACTTTATTGCTTCTATCTTAACTCAGTTTGATAATGCTCCTGCTTTAGATACAAGTTTAGATACATCAACATTAAATAATAATTTTGGTTATCCGATAAACAAATCTCAACTTGATATTCTTGGTGAGCAATATCTTGTCGCAATGTTTGGTGGCGCGATGGATGCATGGAACTTTATTAGAAGAACTGGTCATCCTAGGACTCTTTCAAGAGGACTTATGGACGCTGCAGAGTCTGGTCCATTCCCAAGAACTGGTATTTATCCTTTTGGAGAAATCAGTGCGAATCCAAATATTACACAAAGAGAAGATAATAACACCCTAGTATTTTGGGATGCGGGTGTACAAAATCCAGCTAATTAAAAATGATAATTATGAAAAATATATTTAGATTATTACTTACTGCAAGTGTTTTTATGATTGTTTTCAGTTGTACTGAAGCTGATGATATGGCTTCATACAACCATAGTGAAAATATTCAATATGGAGCAGTATTAAGGACAATTGAGATTCAAAACTCTCTGATTAATACTAGTTTTGACGATAGTGCATTTAGAGTCACTGTTGAAGAACAAGATATTGAAGATGGAGATTTGCTTCAAGAAATGAGAATTATAGCTGTATTTGATGATTATACTCCTGACAATGGAGTTACTGAGGCTACAGGACTTGTTCAAACTGTCCCTGCTGCTGATTTTTACACTGATACTGAATTTGGTTTTCCAAGATATGATATCGCTGCTTCGTGGGGCGCAATTAAGCAAGCCTTGAATTTTACTGGTGGTGAGTATGAGCCTGGTGATATCGTAAGAATTGAGTTAGAGTTAGAATTAACCGATGGAAGAGTGTTTGGAGCTGCTGATGCTTCAGCAATTATTTCAAGTGGATTTTTCTCTGCTCCCTTTGCCTACAATGCGTTACTTGCTTGCTCTCCAATGCCTGGAGAATATTCATTAACTATGTGGGATGGTTATGGTGATGGATGGCAAAGTGATGGAATTGAAATCTGTTTAGATGGCAATTGTAGCTACTTTACAATTCCTGCTGGAAATTATAACGAGGGATCAATAGTTGTTCCTGAGGGAACTGATGAAATGACTGTTTCATGGCCTGGAGATGATTGGCCAAATGAGGTTGTTGTTTTAATTGTAGCTCCTAATGGTCAACAATTTGTTTTCCGTGGTGCAGAGCAAATGGCACTATACTCTAATGGTTTATTCCCTGATGATGCAATATTTGAATTATCATCTGTTATGTCCCCAGGATTATTACCTGTAGCAGTTTGTGCGGAGTAATAACTTATTAATCATAAAAAAAAGCCTTACGTTTACGTAGGGCTTTTTTTATACCATACAAGAAAACATTATGGAAATATTTGGTATCAGAGCAGTGATGGAAGCAATTAATTCTTCCAAAGACATCGATAAAGTTTTTATTCAAATTGGATTAAAAGGTAGTCTAATTAACACATTAGAATCTATTATTAGAAGAAATAAGATTAACTTTTCATATGTTCCAAAACAAAAGCTTGACAGATTATCTAAAAAAAATCATCAAGGTGTAATTGCAAGGATATCCCCAATTAAATTGTTAGATCTCAATCAAATTGATAGTATTATAACAGAAAAAAACGCACCCCTTCTTCTAATTTTAGATCAAATAAATGACGTAAGAAACTTTGGCGCAATTATTAGAACAGCAGAAGTTGCTGGGGTAACAGCAGTAGTTATTCAAAATAGCTCCTCTGCTCCTATTAACTCTGATACGATAAAGACAAGTGCAGGTGCAATTTTTAATATTCCAATATGTAAAGTTAATCATATTAAGGATGCTATTTACCATTTCAAATCTTTAGGCATTTCAATTGTATCCGCATCTGAAAAATCTGATAAAAATCTATATGATACTGATTTTAAAAAACCTGTTGCGATAGTAATAGGTTCTGAAAATAAAGGGATCAATAAATCAGTTTTAAAAATTTCAGATGAAATTGTAAAATTGCCTGTATATGGAAAAATAGAATCATTAAATGTTTCTGTTGCTAGTGGTATATTTTTATATGAAGCAATAAGACAAAGAATCTAATTATAGAATATCTTTTAATTCCAACAAATCGTTAATTTTCAATACTCCACTAAGCTGCTTTTCCTTTGTTTGGTGAAAATTATAATAGATTGCTTTCATACCAACACTTTTTGCCCCTATTATATCAGCATTGAAATTATCTCCAATCATAACTGAATTTTCTATTATGGCGTTGGCTTTTATAACTGCTTGTAAAAAAATTTCCTTACTTGGCTTTTTAAATCCAACATCTTCAGAAATTGTAATAGTTGTAAAATATTTTGATAAACCTGACTTTTCAAGTTTTTTTCTTTGAACTTCTTTGAAGCCATTTGTAATAATATGCATGTTATAATTTGAATGAAAGTTCTCAAGTACAGTTATAGCATTTGGTATTAAATTATTAAAATCAGAAAGATGATTAATATAATCTATTGAAAGTTTATTAATTTGAATGTCTGAAACTTCTACACATAGTTCTTTAAATGTATCTGATAATCTATGAAACCTCAAATGAGCTTTACTAACTTTATTTAATCTATACAGCTCCCAATATTTTCGATTTATTGGGTGATAGGTTTTTAAAAATGAGGACACATCTACTTTTATGGTATTCTCATTTAGAATTTTAAAAAATGTTAAATCTGAGTTTTTGTCAAAATCCCAAAGGGTATGATCTAAATCCCAAAATATGTCATTTATATGGTTCACTTCAAATTTTTTTTAATCTTTCGATAATCAAATCCGTTAAAATTTCCTGAGCTCATAAGTAACAAAACTGAATTTGACAAATCAAAAGAAAGCAAAACTTTCTCAAACGATACTAAATCAGTTGCAAGCTTGATTTTTTGATGATTAAAAGCATTAATAATCAATTTATAACCAAGTGGCGGAAACCCTTTTATTTGCATGTTTTTCTCAGAGAAGGATATGACGCATTCATCTGCATTTTTTAACGTATCCTTATACTTTTTTAAAAATGTTGGATTTAAACTACTATAGGTATGCAATTCAAAAGCAACAATTAAATTTTTATTAGGATATTGTAGTTTCACAGCATTTACAGTAGCTTTTACCTTACTGGGTGAATGTGCAAAGTCTTTATAAACAAAAGATGAATTTGATTTATAAATTAATTCCAGTCTATTATCAGCTCCCTTGAATGATTGTATTGCATCAAAAAATTCTACTTTCTTGACTCCCATTAACATACATATTTGTAATGCAGCAGAAATATTTTCAAGATTATGATTTCCAAATAATTGGATGGGAAATAAATCTTTGCCAAATTTTATGTTTGTTATTCCATCAATTATTTGATTTTCAATAATTGAATAAGGAATCATTATAATTTTTCTTTTTATAGATTTTATAATGTTACTTATATGAACATCATTTGAATTATAAACTAAAATTCCATTATCGTCAATTGTATTAATAAAAATCTTAAACTGATTGCAATAGTCTTCAAAAGTCTTAAATACATTTATATGATCCCATGCAATTCCACTTAGGACTGCTAAATTTGGTTTATACAAATGAAACTTTGGTCTTGGATCAATTACAGATGATAGATATTCATCTCCTTCTAAAACGATAAACTTTGATTTTTCAGAAAGTTTTACCATTACATCGAATCCACTTAGTTGAGCTCCAACCATGAAATCGGTTTCAATATTTTGAATTTTTAAGACATGTAATATCATTGAAGTAATGGATGTTTTTCCATGACTACCACCAATGACAACTCTCAACTTATCCTTAGACATTTCAAATATAAATTCAGGATATGAATAGATTTTTAAACCATTTTTTTTTGCTTCTAACAATTCAAGATTATCTTTTTTTGCATGCATTCCTAAAACAATTGCATCCAGATCTTTCTTTATTTTTTTAGGAAACCAACCTTCGCTTTCAGGTAATAAACCGTGCTTAGCCAATCTTGATTTTGAAGGATCTCTAATAATATCATCACTTCCAGAAATCAAAAAACCCTTTAATTTTAGAGCTATTGCTAAATTATGCATAGCCGAACCTCCAATGGCGATAAAATGAATCTTCATTGTTCTAAAAGTATTTTTAGTTTTTCAATTTTATTACTTAAATTTTTGTTTTGTTTTTGACTCTTAAGCAACTCAATAGATTTCATTAAATATCTAGAGGAATTATCCTCATTTAATTTAAAATTATTAAAAGCAAGGTAATAATATGCTTCAGCTTTACTTACCCGGTCAATATGTGAGTGATTATCAATATAAATATTTAAATATGAATTAGATAAACTATAATCCGCATTTGAATCTTTAGAAAGGAATTTAGCTATTAGAAAATTAAAATGATTATAATCAAAAAATCTCTTATTCGTATTAAGGAGATCAATGATTATTCGTTCAGTTTGTTCTGCTTTATCAAATTCGTTAAGAAAATTGTGCATATAACTTTTTGAGATTAATCCATGAAATTTTGAGATTTTATATATTTCTTCTGAAAATTTAAAAGCTAGTTCATCATCCCCTCCAAAAAAATTTGGAAGCTCTAATAAGATCTGAACTAATACCCAACGACTGTATATATCACTTTTATCAATATTTGATGATTTAATCAGGTTTACTTTTGCGCTATTTATCAATGATAAAGCTTTAAATGTACTAGCTGATTCAGAATGCGCTGCCTGTGAGCCGCCAAGTCTATAAAGATAATTAGCATTATTGGGTTTAATGTCAACTAATTTCTTGTAATAAAAAATAGCTGAATCCCATTTTTTTTGAGAAGCATACGACTCTCCCATTAAAATTAATAGCTTTTCATCCTTGTTTTTAAGCTCCAATAAAGTTACTAATGAATCAATTTTTGAATTTTGTGATATTGACAAAACAGGAACTAAAAAAAATACTAGAAATCGCATAAGGTTTTAGTTAAGCATTGCCCAAATTTTATCCTTCAATTTACTCAATCCTACATTTGAAATAGATGATATAAAAATAAACGGAATATTTATACTTTTACCCAGTTCAGATGCAATTTCTTCTTCTAATTCACTATCTAATAAATCAGATTTTGTAATTGCTATTAATCTACTTTTATCTAATAACTCAGGATTATATTTTTTTAACTCATTTAATAAAACATTATAACTTTGTACAATATCATTGGAATCAGCTGGGATCATAAATAGTAAAGTAGAGTTTCTCTCAATATGTCTTAAAAAATAGTGCCCGAGCCCTTTTCCGTCTGAAGCTCCTTTAATTATTCCAGGGATATCTGCCATGATAAAGGATTTAAAATCTTTATAATTGACAATACCTAAATTGGGTTTTAACGTTGTAAATTCATAGTCCCCAATCTTTGGTTTTGCATCAGTAATCACAGAAAGTAGCGTAGATTTACCAGCATTAGGAAACCCAACTAAGCCAACATCAGCCAATACCTTTAACTCCAACGTGATTTGCATTTCTTTCTTTGCTATTCCCGGCTGAGCATATCTTGGTGTTTGATTCGTAGATGATTTAAAATGCCAATTACCTCTTCCACCCATGCCTCCTTCACAAATTATCTTTTCTTCACCATCTTTAGTGATTTCAAAAAGCAGTTTTTGGTCTATACTATTTTTTACAACAGTTCCAAGTGGGACATCTATATAAATATCTTTACCGCTAGATCCAGTGATTCTGTTTTTTCCTCCATCACCTCCATTTTCAGCTTTAAAATGTCTTTTAAACTTAAGATGATATAGTGTCCAGAATTGCGAATTTCCTTTTAAAATTATATGCCCTCCTCTACCACCATCTCCACCGTCTGGTCCACCCTTGGCAACATACTTTTCTCTTCTTAGATGAGTGGATCCTTTACCCCCCTTTCCAGAGGCTACATTTATTTTTACATAATCAACAAAATTACCTTCTGTCATGGAAATCTAAAGTTGATTAATGACTTTGACAATTCTTTCAGTAATTTCATCAATTTTCCCAACTCCGTCAATTCCAAAATAGCAGTTTTTTTTCTGATAAAATTCCTTCAAGATTGCTGTTTTACTATAATATTCTTTAATCCGATTTTCAATAATTGATTTGTTTGAATCATCTGCTCTTCCACTTTGCTTTCCCCTTTCTAATAATCTTTCAATAAGAACCTCATCTGCAACTTCTAATGCAATCATTGCAGAGATACTTGAATTATATTTTAACAATAGGTCATCCAGTGCGTTTGCTTGGCTTTTTGTTCTTGGGAATCCATCGAAAATAAATCCATTAACTTCTAAATTATTTTCAACAACATTATTTAACATTTGAATAGTAACCTCGTCGGGGACCAAATCTCCTTTATCCATGTACTGCTTAGCAAGAACCCCAAGCTTAGTGTTATTTCTTATATTAAACCTAAAAACATCTCCAGTTGAAATATGAAATAAGTTGTACTTATTTTTTATTCTATCAGCCTGTGTTCCTTTACCTGCACCAGGGGGTCCAAATAATACAATATTTTTCATCAAAATGGTTTAATATACAAATATACTCTTTGAAATATTGAATTTCTAATTGATTAAATATTAAAATGTATTTTTGCATGAAATACATGATTTTTTAAATTAGATAAATGCACTTTTTTAGCTCAAAATTTAAAATTGGAATTTTAGGAGGTGGTCAATTAGGTAAAATGCTTCTTTTTGATTCAAAAAGATATGATTTACATACTAAAGTGATGGACCCAAACAAAAATGCACCATGTAATAAAATTGCTGATGAATTTGTTGTTGGAAATCTAAACGATTATAATGATGTGATAAATTTTGGAAAGCTAGTTGACATCATTACCATTGAGATAGAAAATGTGAATACTGATGCACTAGAATACCTTGAAAAAATTGGGAAAAAAGTTTATCCACCCTCAAGTGCAATAAAAATCATACAAAATAAATGTGAACAAAAAGCATTTTACAAATCTAATAACCTTCCTACTTCTGCATTTACAAATTACTTTAGTTTATCTGATTTAAAGGAAGATCTCAAAAAAGAAAATCTTAAATTTCCTTTTGTATGGAAAAGTGCAAAATTTGGTTATGATGGCAAAGGAGTTAAAATTATTAGAAACCATAATGATCTAAAATCTATAAATGATGGCTCGTGCTTAGTAGAAGAAAAAATATCAATTAAAAAAGAAATATCAGTAATAGTTTCTCGAAACGTTGAGGGAAAAATGAAATGCTTTCCTGTCGTAGAAATGGAATTTAATGATAATTCAAATTTAGTTGAATATGTGATGTGCCCTGCTGATATTTCAGATGAAATTGCTTCTAGTGCATATGAAATTGCTCAAAATATTTCTCAAAAACTTGGAATGGTTGGACTTCTTGCTGTTGAATTATTTATTTCTGATGATAATAAAATATTAATTAATGAAGTTGCACCTCGACCACATAATTCAGGACATCATACCATTGAATGTTGTATAACCTCACAATTTGATCAGCATATTAGATCAATTTTAAATTTAAATCCAGGAAAAACTGATATTAAAATACCTGGAATTATGGTGAATCTAGTGGGAGAAAATATAATTGAGGGGGACGCCATATATAAAAATATTAATCATATTTTTGATTTTCCTGGCGTAAATATTCATATTTATGGAAAGAAAAAATCAAGGTTAAATAGAAAAATGGGGCATATTACTATTGTTAATAATGAAATTTCTAAAGCCATAGAAATTGGAAAAAAAATTAAGAAAAAAATTAAAGTAACATCATGAAAAAAGTTGGAATAATTATGGGTAGTAAAAGTGATCTGCCAATAATGCAAGATGCCATTGATATTTTAAAAGAATTTGATATCGAATCTGAGGTTAATATTGTATCTGCACACAGAACCCCAAATAAAATGTTTACCTACGCAAGTAAGGCAAAGGATAATGGTATAAATGTGATTATCGCTGGTGCTGGTGGAGCAGCACATCTCCCCGGAATGGTAGCTTCAATTACTACTCTTCCGGTTATAGGTGTTCCTGTTAAATCTAGAAATTCTATTGATGGATGGGATTCTGTTTTATCTATTTTACAAATGCCAAATGGTGGTCCGGTTGCTACCGTAGCTTTAGACGGAGCTAAGAATGCTGGAATTT
>MDSV01163926.1_pt1 | contig 13142 bp, 10 predicted proteins | sample 810851 | NCBI WGS metagenome assembly MDSV01 (sample SAMN05326640, study PRJNA326480) | marine metagenome | isolation source: seawater | place: Atlantic Ocean: North East | collected 2012 | reverse complement strand
TTTTGAACTTCATCAAAACATTTATCTAAATCGATACCAAACGCATGTCCTGCACCATAAGTCACATATAAAATATCTGTAAGGGCATCTGCTACCTCTAATAAATCTTTATTTTTCATTGCCTCTGTAAGCTCATAAAGTTCCTCTTTAATAAGATCAATCCTAAGTTTATTGATTTTATCTGTGCTAAATGAGGGTTTAACTTTAACTTCTTGTCTAAAAGTTTTCATAAAAATTCCAACCTTACTAAAATTTGACATATTGCTCCTGTAAGTTTTATAAAATTAATGTATATTTATAATAATTTATTAACTACTTATTAATCAATGAAATTAAGAAAAGAATTTGACAGTATAGGATCTATTAACGTACCAAGTGATAAATATTGGGGAGCTTCTACACAAAGATCAAAAAAATATTTTGATATTGGAGAGTTTTTAGTAAGGCCAGTTTTAATTAAATCGATAGCAATAATTAAAAAAGCCGCTGCAATTGTCCATAGTAAAAATAAACAAATTTTACCCCAAATATCAAAATCAATTATAAAAGCCTCTAACGAAGTTATATCTGGTAAACTTAATGAACATTTTCCTTTGAAGGTTTGGCAAACAGGGTCTGGTACTCAAACAAATATGAACGTGAATGAAGTTATATCTAACAGAGCTATTGAAATTATGGGAGGAAAAAAAGGTTCAAAAAAGCCGGTACATCCTAATGATCATGTAAATAAATCTCAATCTACAAATGATGTATTTCCAACAGCAATGCACATAGCTATTGCGATGGAGACAAAAAATAAATTATTACCTTCTCTAGAGCTATTGAATAAAGAATTAAAAAAAAAGGTTTCTCAATTTAAGAATATTGTAAAAGTTGGCAGAACCCACCTTCAGGACGCTACACCATTATCTTTAGGTCAAGAATTTTCAGGATATCAATCTCAACTTGAAGATTGCATTTTTAGAATTAAGAATGCTCTTAAAGAAATATATTTTTTAGCCCAGGGTGGAACGGCTGTAGGAACAGGAATAAATACCAAAAAAGGTTTTGATAAGAAAATAATAAATGAAATTAAAAGGATAACAAAACTACCATTTAAACCAACTAAAAATAAATTTGCAGCATTAGCTGCTCATGATGACATAGTTAATTTTTCAGGTACATTAAACACTACAGCAGTTTGTTTAATGAAAATTGCAAATGATATTAGGTTTTTAGGTTCAGGTCCTAGAGCTGGGTATGGTGAAATTATTTTACCAGCTAATGAACCAGGATCTTCTATTATGCCAGGTAAAGTAAACCCAACTCAATCAGAGGCAGTAACTATGGTTTGTGTGAAAGTTATTGGAAATCATAACGGGATTACGATGGCAGGCTCTCATGGACACTTTGAATTAAATGTTTTTAAACCTTTGATTGCTCACAACATCTTACAATCAATTGATTTACTCGCAGATAGCACTAAAAATTTTTCGCTTTATTGTGTGAAGGGTATAAAAGCTGACAAAGTTAAAATTAAAAAATTTTTAGACAACTCCCTTATGCTAGTTACTGCATTAGCACCTCGCATAGGATATGATAATGCTGCAAAAATTGCAAAAACTGCTCTGAAAAAAGGAACTACTCTTAAAGAAGAAGCTCTTAAATCTGGATTAATAAATGAAAAAGACTTCAATAAAATTGTTAATCCAAAAAAAATGATTTACCCAAACTAAAAATTTTTCAAAAAGTTTTTTATTGAGTTTCTCATTATAATTTTATTAAATATATCCTCTTTATTTGAATTAAACTCATTTAAAAATTTTTCTAAATTTTGATTTGTTTTTCCATTGACTTTTAAATTGTCTATTTCTAAAAATTGATCATCAAGATTTAATAAAAAACCAAAGGTAATTTTTTTAATATTTTTTCTATAATTTCTATTTATTTGATAATGAGTGTAAAATTCAGTAATATCTTTAAAATTTAGATCAATATAACCGGCAAAGCTAAGCTTATAATTATCAATAATTAATTGCGTATCACTAATATTGATAATAACTGAGTCTTTAAAAATAGTTTCTAAATTTTGCAAAAATATATCTCCTTCTTCAAAAAGAAGATCAAATTTAATTTCTTTTAAAAAATTTAAACTTTCAAAGTTATTAGTTTTGATACTTAGTTTTCCATTTAAATTTTTATTGTTTAAAATTTCTGATTTAAGAATATTAACTAGTATTGAGTTATCTTTAAAAATTTTTTTTAAATTAATTCTAGATATATCTAAATTGGATGAAAGAAAAAATGGTTTAATATTAATATCTCCAATAATATTATTATCATCTGAATTAAATTTTAAGGAATTATCTTTTAAACGATAATTAATTTTTTTATTCTTATTAACTATAGTTAAATCTAACTGACCATCTAGTTTCTGGTCATTGTAAATGAATTTATTTTGAATGTTTAATCTCAAAGAGTGAGAATTTAGTTCACTAAAAAAAAAATTTTCAAAATCATTATGTTCTACTTTAAGGCTTATTGGAATATTAAATATATCTAATTTAGAATTTAGTACTTGTAAAAAATTTTCTTTATATAAATAATTAAGATTATTTATATTAGTAAGAAAAATCACACTCTCATTTTGGTCTAAATAGAATAATTTACTATTTAAGAAATCTATATCATTATTTACTTGGGTACTATTTAATAAATCAATAAAAAATTTGGAACTAAAAAAATTTATTTTAAAATCAGTTTCTTTAAATTTTAAACTTTTTATATTAAGGTTATCTGATGAGAAAAAGTTATTTATATAAATTGAAATTTTAACATTATTTGATTTAGCTATTTCGTCAGATTTATAATTTATAATTACGTCTCTAGAGTAAAAGTGCGGAATAGGAAATAAGCCATATCTTAATGATTGGTTTAATTTAACTTCTAAATTGTATTTATCTAATATTTGATTTTCCAATTGGCTTTTAATTTTATCTTTATTATAAAATGCAGGGAGTAAAAAATAACTCATTGTAGTCATGAAGATTATTGATAAAATCAAAAAGATTCTTTGATCAATAGTATAAAGAATAGTTGATAATTTTTTTTTTTTTATTAAAAAAATTCTCTTTAAAAAAGCTAAAAAAACTTTCTATTATTTTAGTTGTTGATAATACTGATTGATTAAGTTTTTTTTTAAATATATTTTTTTTTTGCATTTAGTAAAACTTATAAATAAATAATTGAAATGGTAAACTTAGAATATTTAAATAATCTCAATAAAGCTCAAACCCAAGCTGTAACTCACATAGATGGGCCATTGCTAATTGTTGCTGGTGCTGGATCGGGCAAAACTAAAGTTTTAACTAGTAGAATTGCTCACATTATTGCAGAAAAAAAAGCATATCCTAACCAAATTTTGGCAGTTACATTCACAAATAAAGCTGCAAAAGAAATGCAGTCAAGGGTGAGCAAGATTCTTGGTTCAAGCGCTACTGGTTTATCTTGGCTTGGAACATTCCATTCTATATGTGCAAAACTTCTCCGAAAGCATGCAACAGCGGTAAATTTAAATTCAAATTTTACAATTATAGATACAGATGATCAAATAAGACTGATTAAAAATATATGCAAAGCAGAAAATATAGACGTTAAACAACTTGCACCTAGATATGTTCTTGCAATTATAGACAAGTGGAAAAACAAAGGACAGTATCCGAATGAAGTTTCTATTAATAATAAAGATATTTATGAAAAAACTATTCTGCCAGTTTACAAAATTTATCAACAAAAACTTACTGATTTAAATGTATGTGATTTTGGTGATTTAATCTTACATGTTGTAAAAATTTTAGAAAAAAATGATGATATTAGAGAGATATATTCGAATAATTTCAAATATATTTTAGTCGATGAGTATCAGGACACAAATTATATTCAAAGCCGATGGTTAAACCTACTAGCACAAAAAAATAAAAACCTTTGTTGTGTTGGTGATGATGATCAATCTATCTATAGTTGGAGAGGTGCTGAAATTAAAAATTTCTTGGAATTTGATCAGGTTTATAAAAACACTAAAGTAATAAGGCTAGAACAAAACTATAGATCAACACAAAATATCTTATCAGTTGCATCTAAATTGATTTCTAATAATAAAAATAGAGTAGGTAAGACTTTAACAAGTACTAAGGAAGAAGGAGAATTGATTAAACTTAATTGTTATAAAAATGGAAAAGATGAAGCAATTGGTATATCGGATGAAATAGAAAAAATTAAAAAAAAATATTCTTTAAACAATATTGCCATTCTTGTAAGAGCAATTTTTCAAACTAGAGAATTTGAAGAAAGATTTTTAAAAATCGGTATGCCGTATAGAATTTTAGGTGGTACAAAATTTTATGAAAGAGCAGAAATTAAAGATTGTGTTGCTTATTTAAGAATAACTCACCAAGATAGAGATGATTTAGCTTTTGAAAGAATAATTAATAATCCAAAACGTTCTATAGGAAATAGTACGTTAAAATTGATACACCAGTTTGCAAAAAAAGGATCTAATAGTTTAGAGATTGCATCCAGAGAAATGATAGAGAAAAATTTGATTAAACCTAAAACAAAATTAGGTTTATCAATCTTTTTAAATTCTCTTTCTAAATGGAGAAATGATCTTAATGATAGAAAAATTAACCATATTAAATTATTACAAATAATATTAGATGAGTCTGGTTATTCAGCAATGCTTAAAAATAAAAAGGATATCGATAATGAAAACAGACTTGAGAACATAAAAGAATTATTAAGTGCTATGAAAGAATTTGATAACCTGGAAAGCTTTTTAGAACATGTTTCTTTAGCCACGTCGATTGATCAAGATTGGAGTGGACAAAAAGTAAATATGATGACAATGCACGGAGCAAAAGGTTTAGAATTTGATGCTGTATTTTTACCTGGTTGGGAGGAAGGACTTTTTCCACATCAAAAATCAATTGAAGAAAAAGGTCAAAACGGCTTGGAAGAAGAGAGAAGATTAGCTTATGTGGGAGTTACTAGAGCAAAAAAAAAAGCAATAATTTCTTTTTCAATGAATAGATTTTACCAGGGGGACTGGATTGATAGTATGGCCTCTAGATTTATTGATGAACTTCCAAATGATTATTTAGAAAAGAATTCGTTTTTCGAAGAAGACAAAAATGAATTAGAAGATTTTGAATTTAATCAAGATTTAGAAATTGATGATCAAGATAATGTTAGAAGCCCGGGGTGGATAAGATATCAAAAAAGAATTAAATGAAAAATATTATAAGAAATTTAAAATCACAGTTTTTAAAATACAATATTGATGGCTATATTATTCCAAAAAATGATGAATTTTTTTCTGAATATTCAAACAAAGATAGACTAAAAAAAATATCAAATTTTTCTGGATCTTCTGGATATGGTGTAATTTTAAAAAATAAAAATTATTTATTTGTAGATAGTAGATATACAATTCAAGCACAAATAGAAAGTGGTAAAAAATTTAAGATTATTAATTATGAAAATATTTTAAATTGTAAAATTTTTAAGAACTTAGTGATCGGCATTGATCCTGACTTATTTACAAGCGATCAAATTAAAAAAATTTTTACTCACAATAAGGTAAAGCTCATTAAAAAAAATCTAATTGATAATATTATAAAATTAGAAAATAAAAACTCTAAACCTTTTTACTCTTTAGAAAAAAAAATTGTTGGAGAAGATCATAAAGATAAAATTTATAAGGTAGTCAAATATTTGAAAAAAAATAATCTAGATTATATATTTATAACTGCACCTGAGAATGTTGCATGGATATTAAATATAAGAGGTTTTGACAACCCTACTAGTCCCATCCCAAATTCAAATTTGTTAATTAGTAAAAATAATAAAAAATATATCATAGCAAAGAAAACAAAGTTAATAAAATTGATAAAAGAAAAAAAAATTAAAATATCTGAAATAATTGATCCAACAAATATCGAGAAAAATTTTTATAAATTAAGAGGTAAAAAGATATCCATTGATAAAAAAAGCTGTTCAATAAATTATGAAAAACTTTTAAGTAAAAAATTTACAATAATTAAAAAAGATGATCCTATATATTTTTTAAAATCTATCAAAAATAAGACTGAAATAACTAATATGATTAAAGCTCATATTCACGATGGTGTAGCTTTAACAAAGTTTATTTATTGGATCAAAGAAATAAACAAAAAAAAAATAACTGAAGTGGATGCACAAAATAAATTAGAAAATTTTAGAAAAAAAAATAAAAATTATTTATTTCCAAGTTTTAATACTATTGCTGGTAGTGGAAAGAATGCAGCGATAGTTCATTACCGAGCTAAAAAAGGAAACACTAGAATCATCAAAAATAAAGATATTTTCTTATGTGACTCAGGAGGACAATATAAATATGGCACGACTGATGTTACAAGAACAATTTGTTTTTCTAAACAAAGTGCATCTATAAAAAAAATTTTTACTTGTGTATTGAAGGGTCATATAGCTGTTGCAAAAACTGACCTTAATAAGACCAATGTTGGAAAAAAAATTGATAAACACGCAAGAAAATTTTTAAAAAAAAATGGTTTAGATTATGGGCATGGTACTGGCCATGGAGTTGGTTATTTTTTAAATGTTCATGAAGGACCTCAGGCAATTTCAAAACTTAATTCAGTTAAAATTAGAGAAGGTATGATTTTGAGTAATGAACCAGGATTTTATAAAAAAGATAATTTTGGAATAAGAACTGAAAATTTGCTTTATGCAAAAAAAGAAAGTAAAAAATTATTATTTAAAAATCTTACATTAGCTCCGATTGAAAAAGATTTAATTAATTATAAGATTTTAACTAAAGACGAAAAAAACTATCTGTTTAGATACCATTTAGAAGTTTATACAAAAATATCACCTTTTTTAAATACAAAAGAAAAAAAATGGTTAGCTAGATTTATTTAATAATTTAAGCCATTCATCCTGATTAATAACTTTAATATTTAATTGTTTTGCATTTTCAATTTTTCTTTTGGTTGGCTTATCTCCTACAATTAAATAATCTAATTTTTTTGAAATATTGCTAATAACGGAGCCTGAATGTTGTTCAATTAGGGATTTTGCTTCTGAACGGCTCATATTTAAAAGTTTTCCTGTCAACATAAATGTTTTTTCTTTTAATATGCTTTTTTTATTCAATACTTTAACATCTTGAATTCTAATAAATTTGCTTAATTCTTTTAATATTAAAAAATTAGTTTTATTTTTAAAAAAATTATTAATTGATTTTATTTGAGTTTCTCCTATTCCATCTAAATTTTCTAATTCATTTATTTTTTTTTGCTCTAGTAAATCTATAAAATTTTTTATTGATTTTAAGTTTTTTGAAATTAATTTTGCACCCTCAAATCCAATATGCCTTATTCCTAAAGAATAAATTAATCTTTCTAAAGAAATATTCTTTTTTTGATCAATAGAATATCTTAAATTATTAACTGACTGCTTTCCCCAGCCTTCTAAATTTTCAATCTTTTTGTAATCCAACTTAAATATATCTTGTGGTAATTTAATTAATTTAAGATCCCAAAATTTTTCAACTATTTTTTTACCTAAACCATCAATATTAAATGCCTCTTTTGAAACGAAATGTTTTATTTTTTCAATAGAAACTTTTTCACATTCATATCCTTCACTAGAACATCGTCTTACAGCATCAGTTTTTTTTGTTGTTTTGTTGAATTCTTTAATTGTTGCTAAACCACAAAAAGGACAGTTTTTTGGAAAAATAAATTTTTTTGAATTACTAGGTCTTTTTTTTATATCAACTGATATAATATGTGGAATAACATCTCCTGCTCTTTCGACGATAACAGTGTCGTTAATTCTTATATCTTTTCTATTTATTTCATCTTCGTTGTGAAGAGTTGCATTCGAAACCAAAACTCCTCCAATATTAACTGGTTTTATTTTTGCAACAGGGGTAAGGGCTCCAGTTCTTCCTATTTGGATTTCTATATCTTCTATCTTTGATACGGCTTTATGTGCTGAAAATTTATGAGCTATTGCCCATCTTGGAGCGTTAGTAATATATCCTAATCTTGATTGAAGTTTAAAATTGTTAACTTTATATACGATTCCATCAATATCAAAATCAATTTCACTTCTTTTTTTTTCTATTATGAAATAATTTTTCATTAAATTTTTAATACCTTTGATGGTCTTATTCAATGGATTAGTTTTAAATCCCCACTTAGATAAATTTTTTAAAAAGTCACTTTGATTTTCAATCTCCATACCCTGCTCAAAACCATAAGTGTAAGCTATAAATTTTAATGGAATTTTTTTTGTTTCATTAGGATCTTTTTGTCTTAGAGATCCAGATGCAGCATTTCTTGGATTAGCAAATTTATCTTTTAATTTTTTAAAATCACTATTCTGAATAAACACTTCACCTCTAATATCAATCTCTTCAGGAAAATTTTTATGATTAATTTCAAAAGGTATGTCTTTTATAGTTTTTAAATTTTCAGTTATATCCTCTCCTTCTTTACCATCCCCTCTTGACAGTCCTTTTTGAAGTTTGCCATTCTTATAGTTCAAAGAGGCTGAAATACCATCTATCTTGGGTTCGGCAGAATATTCAATTTCAAATTGATCTGACTTATCTAGAAAATTTAAAATTTTTTTTTCAAAATTTTTAAGATCTTCTTCACTAAAGGCATTGCCAAGTGACAGCATTGGTATTTTATGAAAAGATTTTTTAAAATTTTTTGAAGGTTTGTATCCAACTGTTAAAGATGGAGAATTCTTATTTTTTAAAAAATTATACTTAGTCTCTAATTCTATAATATTCTTTTTAAGAGAGTCATATTCTGAGTCACTTACACTAGGATTGTTATCTTTATAATATTTTTGATTATAATTGGTTATTAACTCAATTTTTTCTTTGTACTCTTTTAAAATACTTTTCTTATTCATTTTATTCAAAAAGTTTTTTAAACATTCTTAGTACACCTTTTTTATCTTTTTGAGGATAATTTTTAACTTGCTTAGAATAATTTTTATTAAAAACTTTATAAGATTTTTCATACCATTCACTTGATAAATAATTATATCCAAGAATTTTAGCGTATTTTTGAGACTCTTCTTTAAGCCCAAGTTTATAGTTGATTTCAACTAGTCTATGTATAGCTTCTTCAACAAAGATTGTTCTATCATAGTCATTTATTACATTTTTAAATCTATTAATTGCAGCTATCCATTTGCCTTTTTTTATATAATGTCTTCCTAAGTACATTTCTTTTGATGCTAATATATCTTCAATAACACCTAATTTAAATTTAGCATCTAAAGCAAAATCAGTATTTGGAAAATTTATTATTACAAAATTGAATTTATCTTTAGCAAAAAATAAGGGTGCCGAGTCTCTTTTTTCATCTTCAATTGTTTCATAATAACACATTGCTATTAAATAATGAACATATGCTTCATCTTTGTTGTTGGGGTATGTCTTTAAAAATCTTTCTAGATTAGATAAGGCCTCTGCATAATAGTTTTGTAAATAAAAAGAATATGAAGCCATTAATGCAGCTCTTGGTGCCCATTCGGATTGCGGAAGTAATAATTCTGCCTCTAAAAATTTTTTAGCTGCAAAATAAGGATCACCCTCTTCAAGAGATTTGTATGCTTCATTATAAGCTGATACTATCTCCAAATTCTGCTGTGACTCCTTAATTAATGAAATTTCTTTCTCATTTTGTCCACATCCTAAAAGAAGAGATAGTAAAAAAATTATTATAAAAAAATTTTTCTTCATAATTATTTGGTTAGAATAGACTATAAGGAAAATAATAAATTATGCTATAGATCTTAACAAGCTTCTATTTATTAATGTATGCGGCAAATTTCTTTCTTGAATTTCAATAATAGAAAAATTTTCTTTTTTACTAAAGACTTTTCTCAATAATTGATTGGTTAAATAATGCCCACCTTGAGAGCACTTAACACTACCAATCACTCTATATCCAGTTGTAAACAAATCACCTATACAATCTAAAATTTTATGATTAACAAATTCTTTTACATTTCTAAGACCATCTTTATTTAGAATTTCTTTATTTTTAACTACAATTGCATTTTCTAAACTTCCACCTTTAGCTAAACCTATTTTCTTAATTGCTTCAATATCCTCATACAAACAAAATGTTCTTGAGTTAAATATATCATTTAGATCATCTTCATAAATGTTTACTTTATTTCTTTGATTACCAATTAGTTCATTTTTGTATTTTAACTCAAAATCTATATCTAAGCTTACTTTAGATGGTTCTATAACAATCGATCTTACACCATCAAAAAATTCAATTTTTTTATTGATCTTTATAATTTTGATAGGCTTATTAGATACTTCAAGACCACTAAATAAAATTTTCTCGATAAATTCTTTTGCTGAACCATCTAAAATAGGAACTTCTTCATTATCAATTTCAACTAGGACATTATCAATACCTAATCCTAATAAAGCTCCCATTAAATGTTCAATAGTCGAAATTTTAACACCGTGTTCATTTGATATTGTTGTGTTTAACGATGTGTTGCTTACGTTGTTAAAACTCGGATAAACTAAATTATTTTTTTTTAAATCAACTCTTTTGAAAATTACTCCTGTGTCAGGTTCAGAACTTTTAAGACACAAATTTATAAGTTTACCACTATGTAGCCCCACACCTTTGAAGGATACTGAATTTTTGATTGTTCTTTGAGTTAATAATTGCACAACGAACTTGTAATAATAGATAAGAGAATATTGAAAACAATAAATGTTACATTAAAATACAGATCTAATTAAATAGTTTAAAAAACTTTTCAAAAAAACCAACATTTTCTGGGGGTTTTTGAATAAAACTTACCTCTTTAGGGTTGTATCCATTGATTAATTTATCAGCTAAAATAAATATATCATCAGTATCGTGTTTTTTAAATAAATTAACATAACTAAAGTAAGAGATATTTTTTATATAAATTTCATATTTAGAAAAAATTTTTTGAAGTTTTTGTGTTACGTTTTTTTTGAGACATATAAAACGAATTTCTAAAAAAACATTATTGTAACTACTATCAATAGGCATTATGGAATACTCTTTCTTATCAATTATAAATTTGTTAATAATCATATGTATTAGATCATAATCATTCATACTTTTTAAAACATTGTCTTTAATATTAGAAAGATTACTTAGGGAGCCTTCAATTTTATTTTCTATATTATCAAAATTATAAATTGAAGAAACATCAATTGTGATAAATTCTTTAGAGTCAATTACTAAATTAATATCTTTTATGTAATAATCAAATTTTTTTTCTAACTCAAAAATATTATTTTCTAAAAATTTTACTAATACTTCAAAACTTTCTTCTAAATTTAAATTGTCTAAAAGAATTTTTCTATTAAATAAAATTTCGTTATTTTCATTAAGAGCTGAAAGTATAAGTTGTTGAGATCTAATTAATAAAAAAAAATTTCTTTTTTTTAAATTATCCATTTAAAATAACCTGATTATTTTGCCTTAAATCTATATTATTGATATTTTGCATATCTTTTTTATTAATTATATTTAACAATAACTCAAAAGAATTATCTAAATTTTTACGAGGCAACTTAATAAGTAAACCATTTTTTGTTTCTATATCCCATCTCTTAGATTTGAAATAAAATAAATTTTTTATATCATTATAATTAAATTTTGAATTATCAATAATACTCTTTAATTCAAGAAATTCAGAAATATCAATATCTCCAAATATAAAAGGTAGATCAGTCTTTTTATTATCAATTTGAATTAAGTTGCCATTTGCACCAATATAAAAATTTGATCCATTTTTTTTAACAATGGCCAAAAATTTTGTTCTTTCAATTTTTATATTTAAGCTTGATGGGTAATTTTTAAAAACAAAAAAATTTTCAACAATTTTATGAGAGTCAACAGTTTTTAACACCTTATTTTTTTCAAGTAAAAATAAATTTTGATTTTTAAGCTTAGCTAAATCTTTAATTATATTATCTTCATTAAATTCACTTTGATCAACTATGTTGAAATCATAATTATCTTTTGAATACAGTTTTGATATATTTTTATTGTTAAATGTTCCCAATATTAAAAAAATAAATAAATAGATGATAATCTTTTTACTTATTTGTTGATGCATCTTTAAGAATTAAATTTATTAAACTAATAAAACTGATATCTCTATAGGCTGATATTTCAGGTACCAAAGATAGTTTTGTCATACCGGGTTGTGTATTAATTTCTAAAAGATAAAACTTACCTTTATAGTATTTAAAGTCAGACCTTGTTACACCTCTGCAACCAAGTAAATTATGGGCTTTTAAAGAAATACCCATTAATTTATTAAATTTTTTTTTTGTTAAATCAACTGGAATAATGTGCTCTGTTTTTGCTTTAGAATTATACTTAGCTTCATAATCATAAAATTTTCTTTTTGGTTTTAATTCAATTGCTCCTAATTTTTTATTTACTAAAATAGCAGCTTGAATTTCACGACCTGGTATGAATTTTTCAATTAAAATTTCTCTATAACTTCTGAGTTTTTGTAATCTATTTTTGAGATTATTTTGATAACAAATATACACATTTACACTTGATCCTTCATTAATAGGTTTTATAACAACCGGATAATTTAATTTTTTCTTAATTCTAGCATTCAATTTAGAATAAGGCTCGTCATAGGAATATTTTATATATCTTGGCGTTAATATATTGTTTTTAATAAATATTTTTTTAGAAATTTCTTTATCCATAGCTTTTGCTGACGCAATAACACCTGAGTGCGTATATGGAATACCAATATTTTCAAGAATCGATTGAATGTATCCATCTTCACCATATTGGCCATGTAATGCATTAAATATTATATTAGGTTTATATTTTTTCGTTAAGTTGAATAACTTGTAATCTGGTTCACAAATTTTTATTTTATACCCGTTCTTTTTTAATTCTTTGGCGACTTGGTTGCCAGTTTGAAGACTTATTTCACGCTCTTTTGAAGCACCCCCTGAAATTATTAAAATTTTTTTTTTCAATTTTCTAAAATTTTTATTTCTTTTTCTATATTAATACCTGTTTTCTTAA
>MDSV01131075.1_pt1 | contig 13142 bp, 11 predicted proteins | sample 810851 | NCBI WGS metagenome assembly MDSV01 (sample SAMN05326640, study PRJNA326480) | marine metagenome | isolation source: seawater | place: Atlantic Ocean: North East | collected 2012 | reverse complement strand
GAAATCTTGATCGTATCATATATATGCCATCCATCTATGGCCAATAATGAATTATCTGGAATATTATTGTTAATGTCTTTAATCAAATCTTTAAAAAAATCAAAATATTCAGTAAGAATTTTATTAATCCCCGAAACAATAGGTGCAATTTATTTCATTGAAAAAAACTTAATTCATTTAAAGAAAAACTTAATTGCTGGTTTTAATCTAACTTGTATTGGTGACAATGGTAAATTTTCAATTGTAAAATCAGTTAATGAAAATAATTATGCAGATTATTTGGTAAAAAGGATTTTTAATCACAAAGAGACAAATTATTATTCATATTTGCTCAGGGGCAGTAATGAGAGACAATTCGGATGTCAAAATTTAAATTTACCTTTTGTAACTATCTCAAGAACATTGTATGGAAAATATAGTCAATATCATACTTCAGAGGACAATTTGGATTTTATAAGTGAAAAAAATTTAAAAAAAAGTTTAAATAAAATTATTTCTCTTATAAATGAAATTCAAAAAAATGATATTTATGTTAAAAAAATTAATTGCGAACCTTTTCTAACAAAATATAAGTTAATGAAATCAACTAATTTTTCACCTGGAAAAATAAAAAAGTTTAATTCTGATCTTTTAAATGTAGTAACATATGTAGAAAAGAATAAAGATCTTAAAGTTTTATCTGAATTTTTAAAAATAAGAAAAAATAAACTTAATGAGATTATAAGTATTTTAGTAAAAAAAAAAATTATAGAAAAATTTATATAAATGATAGAATTATTCTCAAAAGATTTGTCCAAATTATCAATCATTAAGAAAAACTTTTTAAATAAAAATGATTTTCATTTATCACAGATTAATAAGATTAACGCAAAATATATTCGCCTTAAAAAAAGAAAATTCTGTAAAAATTGTAAAAAAAAAAAATTGATATTTTTTTTTAAATCTTTCAAAGTAGATTATTTTTTATGTAAGAAATGTAATCACTTAAACGGAGGATATGAAGAGTCAGAAAAATTTCTTAATCATTTATATTCTTCTGATAGTGGTAAAAATTATTCAAAGAATTATATCAAAAATTTCAGAAAAAGAGTTGATGAAATTTATATTCCAAAAGTAAAATTTCTAAAAAAAGTATTAGGCAACATTAAAGTTATAGAAATTGGGTCAGGAGATGGTGCTTTTTTAAAAGCCTGTGAAAAACAAAAAATTTCTGCTGTAGGATTGGAGCCAAATACTACAATGATGAAATTTGCAAAAAAAAAATTAAAAAAAAATAAGATTTATTTTAGTAAATTAGATGAACTTAATATACCAACAATACAAAATAACAGAACATGTATTGTCGCCATAGGTGTTATAGAGCATCTAAAGAATCCAGATATTTTCTTTAATTTATTTAAAAAATCAAAATATAAATATCTTTTTTTTTCTGTTCCATTATTTAGTTTAAGTGTAATTTTAGAAAACTCATTTAAAAATATTTATCCTCGTCATCTTGGTGGAGCTCATACTCATTTATATACTGAAAAATCAATCGATTATATTTTGAAAAAATATAGATTTAAAAAAAAAGCTGAATGGTGGTTTGGTCAGGATATACTTGATTTAAATAGATCTCTTAAAATAAATTCAAATATTAATTATAAAAATAGTTATTTAGATACTTTTATAAGTAAATACTTTGATAAAAATGTAAATGACATCCAAAACCTCTTAGATAAAAAAAAAATATGCTCAGAGGTGCACATGATTGTTGAAAAATAATATTTTTATTGTATTGCTCAATAATTGAACAAATATTTTTTTGTATAATTTTTGAATTAATTTTAAGAAAGATTAAAAAAAATTGGTATTTTTAGATAAATGAATATTGCAATTATTCCAGCAAGAGCAGGCAGCAAAAGAATAAAAAATAAGAATATTAAATTGTTTTTTGGCAAACCTTTAATATTTTATTCAATTAAACTAGCCTTAAAATCAAAATTGTTTGATAAAGTTATTGTGTCTACGGACTCACAAAAAATTGCCAAAATAGCTAAATCATTTGGAGCTGATGTTCCATTTTTAAGACCAAAGAATATTTCTACTGATAGTACTATTACATCTAAAGTATTAATTCACGCTGCAAAAAAAATTGAGTTATCTAATATCAAATATATTTGTTGTATATATCCAACAGCAGCAATTTTAAAATTAAGATATTTAAAAAAAGGTTTTGAAATGGTAAAAAAATTTAATTCAGATTGCTGCCTTGGAATTACAGAATATGATTTCCCAATACAAAGAGCCATGCAATTAAAGGGTAATAAAACGAATTTTTATTGGTCTAAAAATAAAAATTTAAGATCACAAACTTTCGAAAAATTATATCATGATGCAGCTCAATTTTATTGGCTAAATTCAAAAAATTTTTTGAAACATAAACAACTGTATCCAAAAAAAATGAATGCTATAAAAATACCAAGAAAATTTGTGCAGGATATTGATGAAATTGAAGATTTTGAAATAGCAAAATTAAAATTTAAAAGTAATTATTATTAATTATCTAGGTTAAAATAATTGTTAGAAATGATAATTTACTAGGAACTTTTGGGTATTTTGCGTTTCTCTTACTCCATTACCAGTTAAACTTCGGTTCAATTGCCATAGAGATTTAGCTAGTTGATAAATTTCTTGTCCAATTATTTTTTGACTCATGCTGTAAAACTATCACTAAAAAAATATTTGCAATTATACCATGCGTAGAAATCTGACAAAGCGTTTACATGATCATCATGACTGTATTCTAGTTGATATCCCCAATAAGTCATAATATCTGCTAACCATCCTTCAATAATACATGCCTCATTTTTACTTATTCTTTCTTTCCATCTACCCACATTACTTGAAGTTATACCTTGAAACTTATCTCCAGCATGGTTGTTTCCTGTGAATTTTCCACCTAAAAAAGTCGGAGATGTTAGATTGTTATGCCAATCGATTTGAAGATCATTTGCGATCTTTCTTAATGTTTTTTCAGGGTCAGCAGTCAAATGTTCAAAATGAGTAGTATAAAAATTATTTGATTTGCTCTGGAGTTCTTTTCTAGCCAGCTCAAGGTCAAGCTTAGCGCGGTTTAATACACTAGCCAGTGACTTCATTTCATCTTCACCCATATCTTTATAATAATTTGAAACACCATCTTTAATAGCTGAATAATTATCTCTAGGGTCTCTAATGATTTGTAACATTTTAACATCGGTATTTTTTTCCAAAATTCGCTTTAAATTTATTATCTGACTTGTTTCTTTGAAAAGAAAAGGTAGTGATTTATCTAATCTTAAATATTCACAATATGAGTTGGATATAGCATCTATTATTAAATGTGGCTGGATAAGATCAGAGGGATTGTAGTTTTTCCAAATTATCTCTAGAAAAACATTTGAATCAAATTTACTACCATCCTTAAGTATTTTTTGACCAACAAACTCTGACGTAGATTTTTTTACCACTAAAGAAAAACGGTCTTTAAGTTGTCCAGCAGAAAGCTTTTTGTTAGTCCAACAAGGATAATATGCATAAAGTAGAGAGATATCAACTGGATATATATTTAAACCTGGATGATTATCAAACAATCTATGAAGTAGAGTTGTGCCTGATTTCCTATGACCAGTTAAAATAATATATTTCATTTGGGATCTTTGTTTATTTTAAGCTTTTTTACAAGTTTGATCTTCTTTACTTTAAAAAATTATTTAGAAGATGTTTATATTATAGTTTCAGACTTAATACAATTATCTATATCAATAAATCTAAAATTTGAGATTTTTAATTTCCAAAAAATTTATTCCATATATTACTTTTAACAAATGAATTACCGCTTCAGCAACAGCTCTTTGGGCTGACTTCTTTTTAGTTACGTAATTAGCAGATTTGCAAACATGATTTAAAGCACCCATTGGTGCAATTGAATAATAAGCTTTCTTCATAATTAGGTGATCAAAAATACCATCTCCCATATAGATGCAGTTTTTTAAGCCAAAATTTTTATTGAGCCATTTTTCTCTAATTTCAACTGGTAAATATTTAATTTTAAAACCCATGTCCTCTACTCTTTTTTTGGAAATTTTGAAACCTATTTTGTCTCCAGAAACAAAATATACTTTAACATATTTTTTTATAACTTTTAAACTGTCATGATCATCTTGACCAAATACTTTATATTTTTTTCCATATTTATCATAAATCATTTGTCCATCTGTGATAACTCCATCCACATCAAGTATAAAATATTTTGGTTTTATTTTTTTCATTATCAAATTATAGTAATTGCTATTTACCTTTAAAAATAGCTAATTAAATTAATTTATATAAATTTTATTTAGGTTTTTTTATATCCTAATATGCTTGGACATTTATATCCTAATTGATAGACAATTTCATAAAATAGCATGAATGTTAAAAGTTCAGATGAATGAAAATATTTAAGTCCCAAATTTATTATATTAGATTTACTTAGTTTATTATTTTTAACGCTTAAATTTGCAGTTATAAGCGTGTTATCAAAGTTCTTTTGTTTTGAGCTCCAATTTAAAGCATTTTTTATGTTTTTCGAAGTTCCTGTAGCTGAGAAACATATTAGTAAAGATTTTGACTTTTTGATTGAATAAGTTTCTAACCACTTTTTAAATACATTTTCATAACCCGCATCATTAGCAATTGATGACATATAACACGTGCTATCTAGTGAATGAATTTTTTTATTTGTAAGTCTGCTGAGGTCAACAGCTGCATGTGTGGCAACTGCCCAATTACCACCATTACCAACAATATAGATATTTTCAGCATTTTTAAATAATCTTATAAATTTATCCCATTCAGGAGTATTAATAACATCATAAATTTTAGACTCTATGTTTTCAAAATCACATAGCGCTTTCTTTTTTTTTATTTTATTCATGATCGGTAAGTAACATAAAAATTTATTTTAAAACATAAAAAGTTTTAATTTTAATAAAATAATTTAATTTTGGTAGAATTGGTCGCATTGTTATTTCATTTATATCGAATTTTTAATTAGTAAGATCTTAATTTTTTGCATTTAATTTATTACTGATTTATTAAGAGAATAAATGAGTCTTGCAAACTTTAAATCATCCATCTCATTTATATCTAATGACTCTATCTTATCAGTTTCTATCATAATTGGTTTTTTGCCTATTCTAGAAAAATTCTTTTTGAACTCTTTTTTTGTTATCCCATAAAGACATGTTGTGTCTTTATAGACTGGACTTAAGTCTTGGCTTCTCGTTAAAAGTTTATCGTTATGGTTTATTGGCTTTCCTTTATACCAATATTTTTCTTTTTCAGCGTTGACTGTGAATACTGAATTGTTGTTTTTTTTTAAAATATTAAGAGCTTTTTTAATAGTTTGGATTTTTACAAATGGACTGGTTACATGGATATGAAAATAATAATAAAAACTAGGTTTTATTTTTAACCATCTTTTCATTAAATCGTTTCCTGTAATTAAAGTATGTGTAAACTTTTTGGGCCTTATCAAAAAATCTATCTTTTTTTTTTTACAAAAATTGATTATTTCTTTAGAATCTGTATCAACAATTATTTCATCAAAATCATTTCTCATTTTTAACATTTTATTTAATAAAATTTGATATAATGGGAGATCACCTATTTTTTTAAAATTTTTTTTTTTAATTCTTGAGCTATGTTTTTTAATAGGTATAAAACAAATAGATTTTTTTTTATGCTTCATTGTTTTAATTATTAGTTTTCATTTTTTCAAATAAAAGGATTAAAGTCTTATATAGTATGTAAATCATTTAAAAAAAAGGAGATTTTTAATTTGAAAAAACACACTGAGAAATATAATCCTATAGAAATGAAAGTTAACATAGATGCTGATAAAAAGACCATACTTTTTATTTGTTCCCCAAGTTTAGGAATATTAGACAGTTGGATTTCAGTTTTAATTTCACTAAAAAAAAAAATTACCTGATACACAATTTATATTTGTAGCACCAAAATCAAATATAATTTCAAGCATAAATCTTGATACAGAATTGATTAAAATGGCAAATACCATTTTTGGTAAAATAGTATTTAGATCTAAGTGTGGTGTATGGCTTTATTCAAATACATTTTTTGACGCAAAAAAAATAAATGTTTCTTCAGATTTTAATTTATTTAATTTTCCAATAGGCTTAATGAAAAAATTAAGGTTAAAAAAATTTGTTCAAATACTTAAAGGCTCGTACAAGGCTATTGTTTCAATTTTTTACTCAAAATATCTATTTGATATATATAAGATTTCAAAAACTAAATATGCTACTCTTTTTGATATTACTCAATTTGATAAGTCTTATGTTGAAGATTTAAACTCGCTTATATCTAGTGGTAATAATTTCTCTATAATTCATGGGGTGAATCCTCGTGCAACTTCGCATATAAAAATTAAATTGTTAAATGGAAAAGATGTTGTGTCCAACAAGAATTATTTAACTCAAAAAAGTACAGTATTTGCACTTTCTGAAAAAGAAAGAGAATTTTATGAAATTGTTTATGGGTTAAATAGTGAGCAGATTAAAGTTTATGGTATTCCAAGACATGAAAAACAATGGATGAAAACTTTAATTGAAAAAGAAGACTTTAAGAAAAATAATGAAAGATATATATTGGTTATTTCCAGACCTGTCTCTACCGTTCTACCCTTAAAAAGAAAAAAAAAATCTTTAGAAATGATCAAGATTATTGCAAAACAGCTCGGGTATAAAGTGATTATCAAGTTACACCCAAAAGAAAAATACTATAAATATTTTGAGGATATTTTTGAGGCGAATGAGTATAAAAAAAGTTGGGAAATATCAACTAAACATCCATTTGTCTTAGGAAAAAATTCTGAGTTTGCGGTATCTTTTTATTCAGGAGTTCCAATAGACCTAATTGTTTTTGGTGTGCCAACAATAGAACTTTTGGACCTCAAAGGTATTAAAGATTATGATAACGAATGTGCTTTAAGAGATGATAATGGTGAAGCTGTATTAAATCCACGATATTTAAATCTTGTGTTAGGGACATCATCTTTTGAAGGGTTTCAAAAACACGTAAAAAGGATTTTAAATGACAGAAATAATGTAATTAAAGAATTACAAATAGAATATGAAAAAAATTTTCCTATTTTAGAAAATGTAAATGATAAGATTGCACAATATATATGTAAAAATATAAACTGAAATAGTTTAAACTTTTCTAAACACCATCACAGCTGCCCTGGTTAGTAAATCTTCTAATTGAACATCTTTACGGAATTGATGAATATTTTTTAGAACTTCATCAGCATCAATTTTAGGAGCAGTTTTTTTAGAGTAGAGAGTACTTTTTTTGTAAATAATTTTACCTTTTGAAACTAAATCATAACGTAAATTATCGTAAATTCGTTTCACACCTTCAATAACCAAACCTTGTTTAAGACCCTCATCGATATAATTTTGAATTGTTGGTCTGTGGGGATCTATAGCATTGTACCCCCAATCAACTAAGTGAGCCACCTCAGGTTTATATTGATTATAATAACGTTGGATGTCATTTTTAGTAAGTCTTTGTTCGAAATAACCAAACTCTCCTCCTATCACATAACCAGCATCTAAGCCTGACCGTCCAGCCCAACAGTAAGGGGCCATAGTACAAAAAATACCTCCCTCTTCTAATTTATCCGAAATTTTTTTTAAGCTTTGTTTGTAATCCCATAACCACATATTTTGAAAGCTCATAATAATATCATAGATTTCATCAATTGTTTCAAACCAATCTCCTACAAAAAATCGATCAACCTTTGGGGTTTTATTAAATAAGAAATGATAAAAATTCTCCTTTGAAACGGAATTCTTATGTTTTGTGTTTTTGTTTCGTGGAAGAACATTTGCAGGTGTTCTACCTGTAATTTTTTTAAATAAAAAATCTAACCCATATTTGTTAAGAATAAAGTTATCTATAATATAATGTGGAATATACCTATAAAGTGCTTTTAAAAGCTTAAAGGTTAGAAATTGGTCTTTACCATCTCCAATATCAGCAACATGTACTTCTTTTGCATATAGTCCCCTAAATATTGCCGCATGGATACCTTCTCTTCCTCCTATATCAAGACACTTTTTGAATTGCCTATCTTTAGTAAGTTTTAATTCACTCAAAAGATCCAAAACACACCCCAAAGAATAAAGATCATTATTTATATAGCCATTTTTTATTCTTACTCTTGGGGCATTTTCATTTTTGAGTAAATTTGGAAAGGACTGAGCAAACTGATCTTCAAAATATTTGGGACCTTTCAACAGGTTGGGGTAAAGATTTTGTTCAACCTCTGGCAACATTTCAATTTTATCACCAAATTCAGTTTCAAAATAATTTGACATCTTTGATACTCATTATACCTTTAAAATTAATATTACAATATTGAATAATAATGGTAAAAGAATATAAAATTTTTTTTATTAAGCAATAATATGTCTTTAGTATGAACATCTACCTAAGTGTTGAACTTGCATTACGAGAGCTAGATAGCAAACTTCTTTTAGCAACATTAGCAGCTGCTAGAGGACATCAAGTCATAGTATCGGAACAAAATATAATTAAAAGAGGCCTGATAAGTGGAGTACTTGATCCAGGAATATTTCACGCCAAATCTTTGACCCCAAATGATAACAAAGTTGCTTTACATCAATCTCTAATAGATAATGGATTTAAGATTACTAGCATTGATGAAGAAGCTTATTTAGTTGATCATGGATATGATATGTTTGCTAGAAACAGATATTCAGAAAAAATGATAGGATTATCTTCAGCAGTATTTTGTTGGGGAACAGATGATGTCGAAACCTTAAAAGAATATTATCCAAAATATTCATCAAAGATCCATAAAACGGGATCACCACGTGCCGATCTTTGGAGATTATTTTTTTCTGATTACTGGGGCGTTCCTCCAGCTGCACCCAAAAAACCATACCTACTAGTATCATCTAACATGCAAGCTTATAGGATAAAATCTTTTCATGAAGTTGTTAGATTTCATCATGAAGCAGGATATTATCAACGAGACTCAAAGTTACTTAAAAAGCAATTAGGCACTAACTCTGAAAATTATTCTATGACTGCTGCTTTTATAGAAGCAATAAAATATTTAGCTGAAAAAAATAATGGATATGACATAGTTTTACGCCCTCACCCAACAGAAAATATTGAATCTTGGAAAATATCTTTGGAAAATATCCCTAATGTACATGTAATAAGAGAAGGATCTATAACTTCTTGGGTTAACAACGCTTTTGCAGTTATGCACAATGGTTGTGTAACAGCTCTTGAGGCAACATTTTCTGGAAAACCAGTTGTGACTTACATTCCTTTCAAGCAGAGTTTTGCTCGAAAATTGCCAAACGAACTAGGTTATCGGGTAGAGAAATTAGACGAACTTTTGTTAAAAGTGAATAATCTTTTTGACTCAAGGAAAGTATCAAATCAAAAAGATTTAGACAAGACGATACCAGATATTGTATCTAAAAAAGTCTATTTTGATAACAATGAACTAGCAGCAGAGAAAATGATTAAATTATGGGAAAGCCTTGGAAGTGATAGTTTATCTCAAACTTCAAAAATAAAAAAGTTTCAAATGTTTCTAAAAATTGTAAAGTTGAGAAATATAGTCAGTGGAGTGCTAAAAAGATTAAGTCCTGGTAGATTTGGACCTGTAAAAGAAAATTGGAAATTTCCGGCTCTAGATAATGATGATGTTCAAAAACGTTTTACCAGGCTCAAGCATGTTTTAAAAATAAATGTAGAATTAGAATGTAAACTTCTTACAGATCAAACAATTTCAATTAAACGACTCTAAAAAAACTTATAAACTTGTATTCATAATAAAGACACATTCTTACTTATTAATTAATCTATATAAAAATGTATTAAATTGGAAAATTAAAGAAACTACCGACAGCTTTTTAAAAACAAAAAAAATTTTTAAAATTATATAATGACAACCTTTATTTCAAAAAATATTGTAAAAAAATATTTTTTATCAAAAAATTCACATCTTTTTTTAAATGAAATTTATTGGTTAAAAAAGTTAAAAAATCACAAGTTTGTTCCAAAAATTTTGAATATAGATTACAAGAATTTAATTATATCTATTACCAATGAAGGTGAAAAAATTTCATCAGAAAATAAACCAAAAAATTGGGCGGAGCAATTAGAAAAAATATTATATACTTTAAAAAAAAGAAATTGTTTTCACTCTGATATCAAGCCCGATAATCTTTTAGTAAATAAAAGAAAACTTGTTCTTATAGATTTTGCTCAATCTATTAAGATTTCAGATTTAAAAAAAGACGTATTTTTTAAAAGAAGAATTTTTTTTGATCAATATTCAAAAAATAGAATTAAATTATCAATTGAAAAAAACTTAATTCTCTCAAATGACTTAAGAGTAGTTGTTGTATGGAACCAAAAAAATCAATATAAAATTGAAAAAAAAATTAGGCAAAATAAAAATATATCTATCATTGATAAAATTAAATTAAGAAAAAATTTTTATACAGATATTTTTAAAGATAGAATATTTTGGGTAGATCAATTTTATAATAAAAATATTAGTAAAAATACTAATAAACTGGCAAACAATATCTATGTATACGTAGTAAAAAGTATTAATCCAATTTTTAAGCTAAATAAAATGATTTTTAGCAAGGAAAATAGAATTGTAGATCACAAAATATTTATATTTAAAAAAAAAATTAGAAAAAAAAAATTGAGCATCATACATATCTCAGATAATTTTGAAGAGTCAAAAAGAAACGCAATTTTTTTTTCCAAATCAAAAGACGATTTTCCAGCATATTATTTTTTTAAAACACAAAATATTTTTGATAATAAAAAAGAATTTTTTAAAAAATTAAATACTCATAAAAAGTTAAAATATGTAGTTTTAAGAAATCAAACGTCAAAAAATGATGATATAGATATTTTAGTAAACGATTATTTTCTATTTAAAAGAATTTCTGACAGTCACTCTTATAAAACTAAAAATTTAAATTTAATTTCAAATTCTGGCGATCCAGTAGAAGAAAACGGTATTAAGGTTTCAAATTATATAAAAATAAGAGATAAAATCCTTAAATTAGACATAAGATTTGTAGGTGATGGATATTTTGACATTAATTGGCAAAAAAAAATCTTGAATAGTAGAAAATATCATATGGGTCATTACATCCCCAGCAAGGAAAATTTTATTTATTCTCTTTTATATCATATTGTTTATCATAAAGGTTTTATAGATAAAAAATACGTTTACGTTTTGAAAAATAATTTTAAATTAAAGTCAGTAAATTTTAAGAAAATAGCTCAAATTATTGATAAATATTTAGTAACAAAAAAGTATAATATTACCAGACCTCTTGATTTAACAATCCCTGTGACATACCAAATAGATGATTTTTCTATGAATAAAGAAATTCATCTTATAAAAAATCAAATTGATAGTAGGAATTTTTCAGGGGCTAATAAAATGATATATAATATAGTAAAATTTCAAAAAAATTTAATTTTTTTACCAAAAAAATTATTTTTTTTGACATTTTTAAATCAATTTTATTTGATTAAATCAAAAATTAAGAATTTTATTTTTAAATATTTTAGCAGAAATGATTAAGTGTATTTTTTAAAAAGCTCATGCAACTCGTAAAAAAACTTTTATACCTTTTGTCACCTAAAGAACGTAAGCAATCAATGTTTTTATTATTAATGATCTTAATAATGGCGGTATTGGAAATGATTGGGGTGGCTTCGATCATGCCATTTATGGCGGTTATGACTAATCCTGAGATTATTGAAAAGAATTCTTTACTTAATGCAGCCTATGATATGTCAAGTTTGTATGGAGTTGAAACAAATCAGCAATTTTTATTTCTTCTAGGAACTATATGTTTTATGTTATTAATTTTATCTCTTGTTTTCAAATCTATAACAATTTTTACTCAAGTAAAATTTACTTCTATGTGTCGATATGGTATTGCCAAACGTTTAGCGGAGGGCTATTTGAATCAGCCCTATAGTTGGTTTTTAAATCGTCATAGTGCAGATCTTGGCAAAACATTATTATCTGAAGTTGGGTTAGTTGTATCAAAAGGATTAGGCCCCATGCTTAATTTAATTAGTCAAATTTTTCTCGTTTCAGCAATACTAATTTTACTAATATTAACTGATCCTAAACTTACATTGGTAGTTGGTTTTACTATTGGAGTAACTTATTTGTTTATTTACAAGTTAGGTCGAAATTTTATATCAAATTTGGGAGAAAGTCGGTTGAAAGCAAATCAAGGACTTTTTACAACTGTTAGTGAAGCTTTTGGTGCCGCTAAAGAAGTAAAATTAAGTGGTCTAGAGAAGGTTTATACTAATCGATTTTCCCGACCAGCTAAAATTTTAGCTAAGAATTCAGCAATGTTTCAACTTGTAAGTCAACTGCCTCGTTATTTTCTTGAAGCTATAGTTTTTGGAGGAATGTTGTTGGTGGTGCTTTACTTAATATCACAAAGTGGGAATTTTGTCAGTGCTGTGCCAATTATTGCCCTTTACGCTTTTGCGGGCTATCGTTTAATGCCAGCAATGCAGCAGATATATATTTCTGCGACATTACTTCGTTTTGTTGGTCCTAGTGTAGATCAAATGTATAATGATTTAAAAAATTTACAACCTTCTCATCCGCAACAAGGCCAAGCTACTTTTACATTCAATAAAAGTATTATTTTGAAAAATGTTTATTATCAATATCCTAAAGCTACTCAACCAGCAGTAAAAAATATGTATCTGAAAATACCTGTTCATAGCAGCGTCGGGATAGTTGGAGCTACTGGATGTGGTAAAACTACCACTGTGGATATTATTCTTGGTTTACTTGAAGCTAAAAAAGGAATGTTAGAAGTTGATGGAGAAGTGATCAATGAAAATAATCGAAGAGCTTGGCAACAAAATATAGGTTACGTACCTCAAAATATTTTTCTTTCAGATGACACTGTTTTAGCAAATATTGCTTTTGGTGTTAGCTCAAAATTTATCAAGGAAAAAGATGTTGAGCATGCAGCTAAAATAGCAAATTT
>MDSV01010435.1_pt1 | contig 13143 bp, 12 predicted proteins | sample 810851 | NCBI WGS metagenome assembly MDSV01 (sample SAMN05326640, study PRJNA326480) | marine metagenome | isolation source: seawater | place: Atlantic Ocean: North East | collected 2012 | reverse complement strand
GGCAAAACCAACAGCAATTACGGTTAAGGGTATCGCCAGTAACCGAGACGGTCCCTTGGGCCAAGCCCTCCGCAGACAGCGGGTGGGCTTGCACAATGACTTCTTCGATGGTGCTGTCGGACGTTGCGTCCACCGATACGGCATCGGCGGAAAGCGGCGGGGCAAACAAAACTGAACTCAGGGTGAGTGCAGCAGTCGCCGCGCTGAGGGCACTGCGATGGCAAGAAATACAGGTAGAAATGGGCATATCAACTCCGTGTGCGAATAGGTTGGGTCTCTCAGGGCTGCTGGGAGACATTGGTCAATGTTCAGCTGAACGCGAGTTGGGGTGGGGGAGCCCGAGGGGTTGTTGTACGGTAACGTGACGGGAAGGGGTTAGAGGCTGGCCAGTTCACTTCATTTGCAAAGCCGAAGGCCAAAAGGGTCGTTGAGGCACACACTGCCGCTAGGAGTTTTGCGTTGCCGAAATCACAGACGACACAATCTTGTTCCATGGCGTCAGGAGAGGTGTGATTGTGATCCACGCCGGAACAGAAAACCAAGGCGGCACAGACGATCAGCGTCAGCGGCGTGAGGCACCAATGGCGCCCATAGCACGACGCTCCGCTGGACGAGGCTACCTCGCTCAATTGTCGCACACAGTTCTGTCTTGGCGTAAAACTCATGCTAAGCGGCACAGAATTATTGTTGGGTCTCGTTGATCCATCGGCGAACCTTACGTTCGAGCAATGGTAAGGGCAGTGCGCCGCCTCCCAGAATGACATCATGAAAGGTCCTGATGTCGAAGTTGTCGCCAAGGGCCGCCTTGGCCTCGGCCCGCAGCTCTAAAATTTTCAGCATGCCGATTTTGTAGGTCGTCGCTTGCCCGGGCATTACGATATAGCGTTGGATTTCCGAGGTAATGCTCTCCAGCGGTTCGGGTGAATTGGCGGCGAAGTAGTCAATGGCTTCTTGTTCTGTCCAGCCCTTGGCGTGCAGGCCGGTATCCACGACCAGACGTATCGCTCGCCAGATTTCGCCGGTGAGCCGCCCGAAGTCCTGATAAGGGTCGAGATAGGTGCCTGGAATCTCTTTCGCTAAATATTCTGAATACAATCCCCAACCTTCGGAATAGGCCGTAAAGCGGGCTTGGGTGCGAAACTGCGGCACGTCATCAAGTTCCTGTGCGATGGAGATTTGCATATGGTGGCCGGGCAGACCTTCGTGATACGCGATCACCTCCAGCTGATTTTTCGGCATTGCTGTCATGTCGGACAGGTGCGCGTAGTAAATGCCAGGACGAGATCCGTCCGGCGTGCCTGGGTAGTAGTGCTGTGCTGCGCCATCACGTTCGCGAAAGGGTTCTACGCGTTTAACGACTAGGTCGGCCTGAGGCAACAAACCAAAGTAGTTGGGTAGTTGGGCTTTAATGCCATCAATCGCTGCCGTGGCGTCATCGATATAGGCCTGGCGACCCTCATCGGTATTGGGGTAGTAGTTCCACTCGCCATCGCGTACATGTTCGAAGAAGTCTTGTAGCGATCCGTCGAAGCCTACCTGATCTTTAATAGCCTCCATGTCTTTGCGCAGTCGGGCAACTTCGTCTAAACCGATTTGATGAATCTCGTCCGCGGTGAGGTCGGTGGTGGTCTGGCTGCGTAAGCGGTAGGCATAGTAGGCGGCGCCTCCGGGCTGGCTGCCGACACCTGTAGACACTTCAGGGGCGCGGTCTTTTTCATTCTCGGCCCATTGAATGATGTCCTCATAGGCGGGTTGAAGGTGGTTGATCAAGGCGTCCTTGGCCTGAGCCGTGAGTTGCTCCGCAGCGATGGAATCGATGGTTCCCGCCTCAAGAAGCGTTTTTACTTCTTGGCGCATATCGGCCCAGAGATCGCTGTCTTTCGCGGCGTTGGTGTCAAAGGGCTTGCCGGTGATGATACTCCGGGCTTGGGTAATGGTGCCGTCTAGCGCGAAGGGCGGTGAGACCACACCTTTGCCCGCCGCCTTGATCGCATTGGCGATGGCTTCCGCCATGCGGGGCTTCACCGCTCTAACCCGCTCGATGTAAGCGGTCATATCGTCGGCGTTTTCGACCCGGTGAAAGTTGATCAAGAAGGTTGGTACAAAATTTTGCACCCCGTTCATCTGCTCAAAGACCAGACCGTCATAGAAAAATGCCTTGGATTCCTGCATCCGCTGCAGTTGATAGACCCATAAATCGTAGGACAACAGCTCGTCGCCCGTCAGCTGCGAGGGGGCGAACAGCTCTTTCATTTGCGCAACCGATGCGGTTTTCCATGCCAGTTGTTCGGCAAACGCTTCGTAGGTAAAGGCGTCTATCTCGTCGTTGCGTTCCTTGCGGCCCAAAAACGTCAATTCTATGGGCGAAAACTGAAGTTCCGTTGCGTACTGCTCGTCCAGCCACTGGGTCAAAGTCAGTGTGCTTTTGGCACCCTCCACTGTGCCGTTTTCTGCACTTGTTTTGTCAGCGCCTTGGCTGCAAGCGGCAAGCGCGATGCCCAAGGTCAGGCCTAGGAAGGCACGCTGGGATCGATAGGCGATTGCTTTTATTGGCTTTGTTGAGTGATCCAAGGTCGGTTCTCCGTTTGACTGAGTGCGGCAACGCTAAAGGTTGAACGTTAGCCCTTGTTTGCAAGTTATCAAGTACCGATTGCATGCTGCGGGTGGATTAATTGCGAAACTGTGAAACGCTTATTGCATACTTGGGGTCAAGACGGCCAAACCTGCTATGGAGACTGCAACCCCATGTCTGATCCAATCGCCGACCCTGATCAACAGTCCGCTACGATACCAAATGAAGGTCCATTGAGCGGCTTTCGGGTGCTCGATTTATCTTCGGTGGTTTCCGGCCCCATGGCAGCGGTGGTGTTGGCGGATCAGGGCGCAGATGTGATCAAAATCGAGCCGCCGGGCTGGGGCGATGGTATTCGTGGGTTGGGTGCGTCACGCAATGGACTCAGCGCGATTTACGCCATGATCAATCGCAACAAGCGCTCTATCGCAATCAACTTGAAACACTCTGAAGGCCAAGCACTGGTGCGGCAGTTGGCAGCGGATGCCGATGTCCTGCTGCAGAATTATCGGCCTGGTAAAATGGCACGGCTCGGGCTGGATTACGATGCCTTGAAAGCCGAATGCCCAAATCTTATCTATGCCTCCATCAACGGGATGGGTGAGGTGGGTCCTTACGCTGAACAAAAAACCTATGACTACGTCATTCAGGCGCTCAGCGGGATTTTGGATGTTCAGGGCATGATGCCCGCGAACATGAATCCCTTGGAAGAAAGTGCAGATCCGGAGGAAAACAAACAGGCACTGCAAATGGTGCGTTCCATAATTTACGACAAAGTAACGGCGTTGACGGCCGCCCAAGGCATTACCGCTGCCTTGCTGGCTAGGGAGCGCGGTGCTGGCGGTCAGCATGTTCAGTTGTCCATGCTGGACGCTGCGGTGTACTTCAACTGGCCCGAGTTGATGTGGAACTACTCGTTCAAAGGCCAAGGTGTGCAGCATGCCGGTGACCTAGCCGACGTCTGCGGCATCAGTGAAACCGCTGATGGTGCTGTCGTTTCGGGTTACCTAGGTGCGGATTGCAGCCAATACGCGACGGATGAGCTGATGGAGCTTCTGGCCTACAACGAAATTCCCGCCGGCCGAGTGAATACACGAGCGCAGGTCATCGATGACCCACAGGTTCAGGCAACGGGCATTCTGCAAGACATCGAGCACCCTCGCGGCGGCCCAATGCGCCAGCCGCGCAGTGCGGTACGTTTCAGCCGCAGTTCCGAGCCGCGCCTGCAGGCTTCAGCGGATCTGGGAGAACATACCGTAGAGATATTGGCAGACTTGGGTCTGACCCTCGAGCAAATGCAGGAGCTGGCCCGCCAAGGGGTGATTGCCTAGGGCGGCATTCATAGATTCCAACGTCTGCGTCGGTACGATCAGCTGCCGTGCAGCAAGACCATTCGCCCCAGCGTGTTTCCCGCTTCCAGTTCCCGCTGTGCTTGAGCACCGTCCTCGATGGGGTGCTGACGATGAATCTGCGAGCTGAACCGAGACTGGCGGATGCCCTGACAGTAGCGCTTCCAAACGTCAGCGAAATCCGTGGAGAAATAGGCATCGCTGCCCTTGATCTGAGCTCCTCGCTGAAACAGAAAGCCCAGAGACGGAATGCTCACGCTGTCGCCGGTGGTGTTGCCGCAGGTTACTAACCGTCCTTGCGGTGCAAGTGCGAACAGGGTTGGTTCCCATAGGGCTGGCCCCACATGATCGAGCACCATATTGACGCCTTGGCCCTCGGTTTGATGCATGACCCAGGCGGTCACATCGGTGTCTCGATTTGTGGTTGTCGCGGTGGCACCAAGAGCCATTGCTACGGCACACTTTTCCTCGGTGGCTGCGGTCACAAAGACTTTGGCATTTGCCGCAACCGCCAGTTGGGTAGCTGCCAGCGTGAGCGCACTGGTCGCACCGTGTAGCAGCAGGGTTTCTCCCGCCTGCAGTTCGCCTATCCGGAACAGTGCGTGATGCGTGGTCATCCAAGCCGTGGGAAACACCGCAGCGTCGGCAAAGGATAGATCCGCGGGCAGCGGATGTACGTGATCGGCGCTCACGGCGCAGAGTTCACCGTAGCCGCCAGGATGTGTGGCCCCTAGCACCCCTAACTCGCCATAGCGTTCGCCGTGACCCGCGAAAGAGGAATGCGCTGATACACCGTGTAATGACGGATCGACGACAACGCGATCGCCGGTTTTGACTCCGCTGACGTCACGGCCGATCTCTACGACGGTGCCGGCCATATCCATGCCGGCAATCTGCGGCAGCGTGAAACCCGGCAGCGTAAACCAGCCATGGCGCTGCACAATGTCCAGTCGATTGATCGCGGTCGCGGCGACTTGAATCAGCACATCGGCGGGTCCGATGGTAGGGTCTGGCCGGTTCTCATAGCGCAAAACTTGGGCTGCGCCATGTTCTGAATAAAAAAGTGCCTTCATGGGTAGGGTCTTACTGACAGAGAAAAAACAAGGTGGTCTTATACGTATCCAAGCGGACAAGAGTAGCAATAAAGCGGTGGGAACAATATGAACGGACTGAATCTAGACTTCGTCACTGTCGATGTGTTTACCAAGGACACCTTTGGTGGGAACCCCCTTGCCGTGTTCTTTGCCTCAGACCGCCAGGCGGCCTCACTGACGGAGCATCAGATGCAGAGCATTGCAGCGGAAATGAATTACTCTGAGACCACCTTCGTGTTGCCCCCGGTTGATCCGGCAAACACGGCTCATATTCGCATTTTCACACCTAAGTCTGAATTGCCCTTTGCGGGGCACCCCAATGTCGGCACGGGTTTTGTGTTGGCATCCTACCCGGAGGCAGTGCCTGTTACTGGCAAACTTGAGCTTAAAACCGATGAACGAGACGGCAGTCAGCAGCGTTTTATGCGCTTTGAAGAACAGGCAGGTTTGGTAGAGGTTGCGGTGACCCTAGACGCCTATGGCAAGGCAGAAAAGGCGAGAATTGCCGCGCCTCGGGCCTTTGAACAGCGGTCCGGGCACAGTACGCAAGTGATGGCGAAGGCGCTTGGTTTGGATGTGGATCAGATCGCTGCGCAAAGCGCGGGATCGACGATTGTCAGCGTGGGTATTGAATTTCCTGTGGTGGAGGTGACCGACCCTGCTGCCTTGGCTGCCTGTCAGCCTCAAATCGAGACATTCGAGCAACTCAGTCTGAATGCCTTGTCGCCGGATTCGCAGAGTGAAGACGTGGCAGAAGCGTTTTTGGTCTATGTCTACTGCCGTACGGGCTCGGGTGAGGCGCAGGGCCGTATGTTTGATCCCCTGCATGGCATTCCCGAAGATCCCGCCACGGGTAGCGCGGCGGGTGCGTTGGCTGGCCTGCTTGCGGAGCAGGATCAAGTGCAGGGCGGTGCTCGGTACACGATCTCTCAAGGCGAAGAAATGGGGCGACCGAGTGGAATAACAGTGGACGTAGTGCGCCACAAGGGGCAGATTCAGCGAACGCATATCACCGGATATTGCGTTGAGGTAATTCAGGGTAAGTTTCGGGTGCCCGGTAAATAACCCTTAACTCATAGGAGGCACAATGGATCTGAATACGGAATACATTTGGCTGGGTATCGGCTTTGCTCTGATTATTGCCGAGGTCACCATGGGGAATTTCATCCTGTTTTTTCTCGGCCTCGCGGCCGCCATGACGGGTCTCGCTCTGTGGTTGGGCCTACCAGCAGGAAACGGTATCCCTTTCATTCTGTTCGCCGGACTCGCCCTGGTGTTGCTTGTCGGCGTGCGTTCTCGCCTGAAGTTTCACTTGGTTGGAGACTCGGTGCAGGGCTCTGCTGATGAAGATTTTATCGGTAAGGACGTCACCATCGTGAGTGGCTTTGACGCTGCCAGTCAGGGCCGCGGTCGGGTGAACTACCGTGGCGCCGATTGGAATGCGCGCAGTGCTCATGCGGAAATCGCCGCAGGCGCGTTCGCCAAAATTGTCGGACGGGATGGTAATACTCTGATTGTTGAACAGGAGACGAACTGATGGATATGAGTTTTTTTCTCGGCGTACTGCTGGCCATTGCTGTGGTCGTCATATTGCTCAAGACCGCCCGGGTTGTACCTCAGCGAGAACAGTTTGTGGTCGAGCGGTTAGGTAAGTACGCGAAAACCTTGGATGCCGGCTTTCATATTCTGGTGCCCTTCGTAGATGTGGTGGCCTACAAGCACACGTTAAAGGAACAGACCGTCGATGTGCCTTCGCAAAGCTGTATTACGAAGGACAATATCTCGGTGGAGATTGACGGCGTCATTTATATGCAAGTCAGTGATGCCAGAGCCGCCAGCTATGGTATTCAGGACTACATGTTCGCTACCGCACAATTGGCCCAAACCACACTGCGTTCGGAAATCGGCAAAATCGAGCTGGACCGTACCTTTGAAGAGCGTGAGACCATTAACTCGCAAGTTGTGCACGCGGTGGATAGGGCGGCGGAGCCTTGGGGCGTTAAAATTCTGCGTTACGAGATCAAGGACATTGTGCCCCCAGCATCGGTGAAAGACGCTCTGGAAAAACAAATGCGTGCGGAGCGAGAGCGCCGGGCTGTGGTGGCATCTTCTGAAGGTGAACGGCAGGCGCGGATCAATGTTTCAGAGGGCGAGCGTCAGGAAGCCATCAACCTGTCTGAAGCAGAAAAGCTCAGGCAGATAAACGAAGCGGAAGGTCGCGCCGAAGAGATACGCCTGATTGCCGAGGCAACGGCCGCCGGCGTGCGAGCGGTGGGGGCAGCGGTGAGCGAACCGGGCGGCCAAGATGCGATTAATCTGCGGGTCGCCGAGCAGTGGGTGAAGGAATTTGGCAAGTTGGCCCAGGCCAACAACACGATGATTGTGCCTGCTCAGTTGGGCGATGTGTCGACCTTGGTATCCACCGTAATGGGCACCATGGGCAATATCCAAAAATCCGATAGCTAGCGGTTTGCCTTGTTGTGGGTACTCGACTGATGTCGTGATACCCCCGGCTGGCGCAGACCTGCGTGCTTGGTTTTGCGCCCGCTCACTCGGGCGCGCCACCGCCGAAAAGCGCCGGCGGATACGTTGCGCCGCATAACCTGAATGACGTCAGGCTCACCAATACCAAACTGGGTTTTGATCGCTTCAAACGGCGTACGATCTTCCCAAGCCATTTCAATGATGCGACTGATGTCCGATGCGGATAGAGCGCAATCGGTTGCTGTCTGTTTCATGGTGATTCCAACGAGCGATGCTAGCTTCGGGCGATTCAGTTAGTGAGCGGAAGAGACAACAATACTGCATCAGCCTGTATGCAAACCGTCAACGTCAGCCGGCAAGCCATAACACGGCAGCCAACGATCCCGAGAGCATAATGGTGAGGTTGATTCGCAAAGGCAGATACCAGTTGGGTAATTCGTTGTTGTCCCGCCAGTGCCATTCAAACGCCAACAGCAGCCATAGCCCGGTGATGAGGCAGACGCCTCCATACAACGTTGGGATCAGCAGGGCGCAGCCGGTTGTCAGGGAGGGCGCAACCCCAACAATCAGTCGCAGGGTGGCATTGGTGTCAGGTGGATTCTCCATATCCCCTCGAACCGCGAGCCCCCACTGAAGGCCCCCTAGAAACGAGAAGATCACTCCAACGTAGAGTGTCGCAGCATCCGTCAATTGAGTCGTCAGTTGGGGCCAGCCCCAGATGCCGAATAACAAAGCCAGCATTGGCAGTAGGCCCGCATAGCCCAGCAGTTGGGGAATTCTCGGATTAATCTTCAGTGCAGGCATGACAGTCCTTTAGCGCGCGGCGGGCATTGCGAGCTTACGTAGCCCCACGGCGGCGTAGACACCAACAGCCAGGTGTACTGGCCAAAGGCCAAACGCGCCGGGTAAGAAACCTTCTTCGATGAGCCAACGATTGAATACCAGTGCGAGGTAGTAGCTCAGCATCCAAACCATGCCGGTAGCGAGTCGGGCGTAGGGACCTTGTCTGGGCTGAACGGTGGCGTTGGCTATCGCGAGGAGGGCAAGAATCACGCAGAAAATCGGTAATCCCAACCGCCAATGCAGTTCCGCTTGATGGGCTGGCGTGCTTCCAAGGCTGCTAGTATCCAATGATTCGATGTCCGTGACTTGCTCGAGTACCGGGTCGCTGTCGATGCTGATATCAAGGCGTTCAAAAGACATCACGTCAAAATTTGAAGCGCCGGACTTTCCTACGTAGCGCCGGCCATTCTCTAAAGTCAGCGTTTGTCTGCCATCCGCATCGGGGGGGCTGCGCTGTCCTCGTTCCGCCCAAACCGACCTCTGGCTGCCGTCGGGTAACTGCCGCTGAATAAAAACATTGAGAATGGTTTGGTCGTCATCATCCAACGCGTTGCTATACGTCACCTGATCACCGTCATTTTCAATACGAAAAATGCCTGGCTGCAAAGCGCTGAGGCCAATGCGCTTTTGCAGTTCCACCAGTTCTTTTTCAAGCGCGTATTTGGCGGAGGGGGTGACGGACAGCGAGGCGGTACCCACCAGCCCGGTGATTAGGATGATTCCGGGCATCAGCCAAGCCAGCAGAATTTTGGTGCTCATGCCGCCACTGCGCAGTACGGCCATTTCTTGGCTGGAATAGAGTCGACCCAATCCCATTAACAGTGCGATATAGAGCGCAAAGGGTAGAACAAGCTGTATCAATTCCGGCATACGCAATAGCACGATGTAGAACACACGGTTCGCGGGGATGTTGCCGGCTGCGGCTTTTTCCAAGAACTGGATGAGTTTGTCGCCCAAGGCGATGGACAGCAAAATGGCCAGGGCGGCGAGAAAAATACCGAGCACTTGACGATTGATGTAGCGAGCGCCCACGGGGGCGAAGAACCAGCGCATTGGAAAGACCTTCCCAGGAAATCAGTGCAACGAGTGTGCACGGTTATGCCGGTGGAGCAAAGTTCTCACTTGGTTTCCTGTTAGGCGCGCTGGTCGGCCGGAGGATTATTGGATGTGCTCCCTATGCATCAAGCCGCTTCAGAGGCACAATATCGCTTTCCATAAATCGCAAATGCGATTCATGTCTCCACCCGTCGGGTGGCAATCTAAGGAGCATAGGCAAGGCCATGAAAGATGAAACACTGGCGATTCACGCTGGCTATACGACAGACCCCACGTCCCACGCAGTAACCACACCGATTTATCAGACTGTTGCATACGAATTCGATGACGCGCAGCACGGTGCTGATCTGTTTGATTTGGCCGTACCGGGCAATATTTACAGCCGGATCATGAATCCCACCTGTGACGTTTTGGAGCAGCGTATTGCGGCCCTGGAAGGCGGTGTGGGCGCGCTGGCCGTGTCTGCTGGTAGTGCGGCGATTCATTACGCCATCATTAACATCGCCAATGCCGGGGACAATATCGTGACGGTACCGCAGCTGTATGGCGGTACATACACACTCTTTGCGCATATGTTCCCAGCCCTTGGCATCGACGTGCGCTTTGCAGCAGACGATTCGGCAGCGGCGTTGGAAGCCCTCATTGATGAAAAGACCAAGGCTGTATTCTTTGAAACCATAGGCAACCCCGCCGGAAACATTGTGGATATTGCGGCGGTGACTGAGATGGCTCATCGACACGGCGTATGCACCATTGCGGACAACACCGTGGCCTCACCCTCGCTGCTTAAGCCCATCGAGCACGGTGTGGACATCGTCGTGCACTCGGTGACCAAGTACATGGGTGGTCACGGTACGACCTTGGGCGGCGTAATTGTTGATTCAGGCAAGTTCCCTTGGACGGACAATGCCGCGCGTTACCCTGGACTGAACCAGCCGGAAGCCAGTTATCACGGTGTGGTCTATACCGAAGCCTTTGGGCCGGCGGCGTACATCGGTCGGGCGCGAACGGTGCCATTGCGTAACACTGGGGCGGCGCTGTCCGCGCAAAGCGCCTTTCAGTTGCTGCAGGGCATTGAAACCCTCCCTTTGCGGATGGAGCGCCACTGCGAGAACGCCATGGCGGTTGCCAAGTATTTGCAAGCCCACGACAAAGTGGAGTGGGTGAGCTATGCCGGTCTCGAAGGCCATCCGCATCATGCGCTGGCCCGAAAGTACATGAATGGCACAGCATCCGGCATCATGACCTTTGGTGTTAAAGGTGGATTTGAAGCAGGTGTCAAGTTTTACGACGCCCTGCAACTGTTTAAGCGGTTGGTGAACATTGGTGATGCCAAGTCGCTGGCATGCCACCCAGCATCGACCACGCACCGACAGTTGAGTGAAGACGAGCAAAAAGCGGTGGGTGTGGCTCCAGAAGCCATCCGTCTTTCGGTTGGCATCGAGCACATTGACGACATCATTGCCGATTTGGAACAGGCCCTAGCATAGCGGCTGTTTCACGACGGCCGCAGCCTCGGCGGGGTACCCCGCTGAGGTCTGCCTGGGTCAGACCAGTGTGATGGTGTTCAGCAATGTCGCTGAGAACTCGGCCAAAAAGGTCAGGATGGGAAGGCCCATCAAACTGCCTATGACGAGAGCCAGCAGAAGCATTGCACCGTAGCGGGCATTATAGAATCGATACAGCCGAGCCAACTTGTTTGGCAGAAAGTGCGGCGCAATGTAATGACCGTCTAACGGGCCAATAGGTAGCAGATTGAAAACCATCAGCAGCAGATTGATCTGAGCTAGGATGGTAAAAAACAGCTGGGCCGCGGGGTTTTGCCATCCGGCATGCCACGCCAAGACGAAGCCATTCCAACAAATCACCGCCAACAGTAAATTCATTAAGGGACCCGCTGCGGCCACCCATAAATCCGCCCGAGGGCTGGTGAAATTCGCAGGGTTTGTGGGTACGGGCTTGGCAAATCCGAAACCAACGATGACCACCATCAGCAGTCCCATGGGGTCAATATGCGCGATTGGATTCAGGGTGACGCGCCCAGCCCGCTCGGCGGTGTCATCACCAAACCACTTGGCCACCATGGCGTGACCCAGTTCGTGGACCGTCAGGGAGAGAATCAAGGCGACGATCAGCAGTGTGAATACGGCGTATTCGCCTCGCCAAAGCAGTTGCAGCATACGTACCTCAGATGGTTGGGGTGGTGGTGACGTTTGGATGGTCAGTGTGAGCTGTTCACGATGCTCGGTTCAAGTGAATTTGTGATTTACAGCCAATGTCCGAGCGTATGCCCCTTGCTCATACGCAGGTATATTGGTTTTTTTTTCGAGAGCATTGCATGCCCCTGAGCCTACGCATTTGGCGCTTCACCGATGGCCGGCCCGGTCACGAAAAGCAAACTGCCGGTCTGCTGCAGGGTTTTCGTGAGCGCCTGCCTGTCCACGCAGGCGAAGACGCCGAGTTGGCTGTGCGTGATATCGCCCTAGTGGATTACGCCGACGACTGGTCGGCGCTGTGGCGGGATCCGGCCGATGCTCCGGATCTCTTGATTGGTGCCGGTCGCCGGACCCATCTGCCCATGGCGCGCGCGCGCTGGCATCTGGGCAGTCGCGCAATCGTACTGATGAAACCCAGTCTGCCGAGTTTTTGCTATGACCTTGCCCTTGTGCCCGAGCACGATAGCGCGTGGTCTGAGCGAAAGGTTTTGCGCACACTGGGTATGTTGGGGCCGAGCGAGTCCGGTACAAAAGCGCCGGATCGAGGGGTCATCTTGCTGGGTGGGATGAACGATCACTTCCACTGGCAGGACGCCGAGATCGCTGAAGCGGTGGCGAATATTGTTCAGCAGAGTCCAGACGTCCACTGGCAAATTTCAGATTCGCCTCGCAGTGCGGAAGGCTTGGTTGGCGCCGTCGTGGCGGCGCTGGCCGGCGCGCCAAATGCAAGGGTGCTCCGCTATACAGACAATCCGCCTGATTGGCTGACTCAGGCGCTGGCGAAGGCCAGCCAAGTTTGGGTGAGTGCTGACAGTGCATCCATGCTCTACGAAGCGTTGTCGTCTGGCGGCCAAGTGGGCGTTATTGAACTGACGAGCAAACGTCGACGAAACAAACTGCTGGCCGGTATCGACGCGCTGCGGCAGCAGGGGCGAGTGGGTCTTTCCTCCGCGGGCTCTTTGCTCGATCAGGGCCTTGATCCCGAACCCTTGCAGGAGCACCGGCGCTGTGCCGAGTGGATTCTTGCGCGCTGGTTCAGCTGAGCGCTAGCTCAACACACCGGCGTTATTGAGTTCGGCTAGGGTGGCCTCGTCCATGCCAAGCCAATCTTTTAAAATGGCGGCGCTGTCTTCGCCAACCGCCCGGGTGCGCTGATAGTCGTCGCAGGGGGTGGTGTCGAACTGAATGACCAGCCGGTCGATCCATGTGGGTCCCAAAGTCGGGTGTACATCGTCCATGGGTTGCAGGAAGCCTCGCTGACGCAACTGAGGGTCATGTTCCACGAGGTCGGCACCGTCTTGCACGACCCCTGCGGGCACACCGGCCTGCTGACATTGCTGCATAAGCGTGAGGGCATCGGCGTTACGAGTCCAGGCCGAGAGGTGTTCGTTCAACAACTCACGATGCTCATAGCGGGCTGCCTGGGTGGCAAAGATATCCTGCGCCGCCCAATCCGGTTGCCCCATGAGTTGGTAAAGCGCCTGCCACTGGGATTCGTTCATACAAGCAATGGCGATCCAGCGTTCACT
>MDSV01185681.1_pt1 | contig 13145 bp, 13 predicted proteins | sample 810851 | NCBI WGS metagenome assembly MDSV01 (sample SAMN05326640, study PRJNA326480) | marine metagenome | isolation source: seawater | place: Atlantic Ocean: North East | collected 2012 | reverse complement strand
TTATAAAATGTTGGGTGTAGGAAAATTGGTAGCCGAAACCATATGCGGTAAACCATCCAAATTACTTGAGCCATTTAGATATTCAAGATATGAGGAAGGTGATTTGCATCCAGTTTCAACTAGCCCATTTCCCTGGAGTTAGCGCTTTACAAATCTTAAAAGAGACCCTAAGAGTAATTGACTAATATGTTTTTCCTTAATTACTTATAGGAAAAATAATGACTAATATTAAATTAATGACAATGACACTGTTATTGATGTTTATAAGTGTTACATATGCATATTAAATATAAATAAGTTTTTTATTATCTTATTAACAGCTATAATTTTTTTTATGAAAAATATCCTGATTACTGGCTCTACAAGAGGTCTTGGTCTCAATCATGTCTCTTATCTTTCAAAAGAAGGACATAATATAGCCCTTGTAGATCTTAGTGAATCAGCATGTAATGTTTATGGAGAAATTTCTTCAGTTAAAACACTTTTAGATAATTTGAACCTAAATGGTACTTCAAATAAATTTTATAAATGTGATCTAACGGACTACAAAGCTACGGAAAAAATATTTAAAAAAATATTCAAAGACTTTAAACAAATTCATGGAGTTGTATTTAATGCGGGAGGTGATGTTGCTGGTAACTCTAAAAAAGCTGATGGAAAAAAACCTAAAAATAATAACTTAGACATATCTATAAAAGATCATGAAATAATAATGGATAGAAATTTTCTTACATGCTTTAACTCAATAAAAGCTATTACGCCTCTGCTAAAAAAACAAAAGTTTGGATCGATTGTCACTACCTCATCGATGAATGCTAATCAAGGTATTGATAGTGAAATTTCATATTCAATTGCCAAAACAGCAGTCGCTCAATTAACGAGATCAGCGGCTGTCAGTCTCCGTGACTATAATATAAATGTTAACTCCATAGCCCCTGGAGGAACTTTAACTGGAAGATTTTTAGCTACAGTCAAAGATAGAACTAAACAAGATCAAGATAAAATATTTTCAAAATCGCAATCAAAATTATTAAAGCCAGCATCTCCTGATGATATATCAGGTGTTGTTTCTTTTTTGCTTTCTTCTAAGGCTGCATATGTAAGCGGTCAAGTAATTAGAATTGATGGGGCTCAGTCTCCATATCCAATATAAATTAAAATGAAGAGTACTTTAACTGTCATAGCTGGAGGCAATTCTGGCATTGGATATGAAATAGCAAAATCATTTTTTGCTGATGGTTCTGATGTAGTTATCCTAGGAAGAAATAATGATAAAAATAAAAATGCTATTAAATCTATAATCTCCCAAGTTGATTCAAATAGTAATATAAGTAGTTACGTTTGTGATATGTCATCACATGCTGATATCAAAAACATATTTAGCAAGATTAAATCGAGCTATGGTGGTATAGATAATTTAATTAACTCTGTTGGTTTGTGGAAACTATGTCCTATAAACCAATTAACAGAGGAATTTATATTGGATCTGCATAAAAATAATCTTATGCCTATTTTTTTATCTTGTACGATTGCATCCAAATATATGAACAAAAATTCTTCTATCATTAATTTAAGTTCATTTTCAGCTATTATGCCAATGGCTCAGGGTTCAATATATTCGGCTTATAAATCAGCTGTAATAAATTTTACTAAATCATGTGCAGATGAGTTAGCACAAAAAAAGATAAGAGTAAATTGCGTTACCCCTGGGGTTATCGAAACTCCAATGACATCTGAGCATATAAATAATAATAAAGAAAAACTAGAAAAACCTATATCTATGATGGCAATTGGAACTCCTGAAATGGTTGCTCAGCCCATAAAGTTTCTCTGCTCGTCCGATGCAGGTTATATTACTGGTGAAAATCTTGTAATAACTGGAGGAAAGTATATAGTACAAAAATGAAAAATTATGAGTTTATTTTGCAGTATCCCAAACCATTAGAAGATCACCATTTAAATGATTTAATTGATATTGCTAAATCTGGAAATTTCTCTCGATATTCATCAGAATATGTCCTTGATCTAGAGAAAGATCTTTCCAAATATTATCAAACAAAACATTCTGTTACATGCACTTCTGGAACAGCTGCACTTCATGGTTGCTTGGTAGCACTTGATATTCCTGCTGGAAGTGAAATTATAATGACGCCTGTTGCTGATATTGGTATTGTGTTGCCTGTAATATATGAGAATTTGGTTCCTGTTTTTGGAGATCTTGATCTGAATACTTACAATATGAGCCTAGAATCAATTAAATCTAAAGTTACTCAAAAAACCAAAGCTGTAATTGCAGTCCATCTTGCTGGCAACCCTTCTGATGTAGAAGAAATTGCGAAATTTTGTAAAGAAAATAACTTATATCTATTAGAAGACTTCTCTCAAGCACATGGTGCAAAATTTAATGAAAAAAAAATAGGAAGTTTTGGTGATATTTCTTATGGAAGTTATCAACAAAGTAAGCAAATAACCTGTGGAGAGGGAGGAATTATTGTGACTAACTCTGATGAATTATACAGAAGAGCATTTATCGGGGTTGATAAGGGCTGGCAAAGGCACTTGCCTCTTGAGAATAGATTTTATGAATTTTTAGCTCCAAATCTTAGATTTAATGCTCTTCAGGCTGCTGTTTTGAGGCCACAATTGACAGGTTTAGACAGCTTAATTGAAAAGAAAAGAAAAAGGGCAGAACTACTAGATAAATTATTTCATCCCCATAATGAAATAATCAAAATACAAAAAAAATTAGATGGCGCATATTGCTCATATTATTCATACCCTCTGTATATGGAAAATACTCAAGATAGAGATAGATTGGTTAAAAAGCTTAAAAAAGATTATGGAATGATCTGTGCATATGGCTATGCAAACCCCACGCCACTTTATAAATGCGTTAACGCTTTAATTGATCCTAAAAAATATGGTAAGTCTTTTGCTTATAGTCATAGAGAGTATCCATCTGGAACTAGCCCCAATGCAGAAGACTTATTATCTAGATCATTTCTTATACCTTTTAATGAAAATTATACTATTGAAGAAACACAGGAAATAGGTGAAAGGGTCATTGCTGCAATAAGAGAATTATTTTAATTATGTCAATTAAAGTAGCGGGCGTAATTCCTGCCAGAATGGAATCACAAAGATTGCCTGGAAAAGCATTAGCAGATATTTGTGGATTGCCTATGATAATACATACATGTAAAAGAGCTATGCTTTCTAAAGTTCTTGATGATGTATATATAGCCACTGATAGCAATGAAATAAAAGATATAGCAGATAAATATGAAATAAAAAGTATTCTTACATCAAAAGATCATAAAAATAGCTCTGAAAGAGCCGGAGAAGCATGTAAGTATATTAATTCTGATGTCATAGTTAATATCCAAGGAGATGAACCGCTCTTATATCCAAATCATATAGACTCAATTACACAGCCTTTGATTGATGATTCTGATATTCAAGTTACTATGGGAGTAACAAAATTTAATAAAATTAATAGCACATCTGATATAAAAGCCGTTATCGATTCTAAGGGTGATCTTACATATGCATCACGAGCTGATATACCCCATTATTACATGAAAAATATAAGTTTTTTTTGGAAGTTATGTTTTATAGTCCCACATAGGAAAAAGTGGCTTGAGAAGTATCTTGAATGGAAACCGTCTTCACTTGAACTTATAGAGGATAATCATTTTTTAAGATTAATTGAAAATGGTATAAAAATCAGAACTGTCGAAATAGATGAAGCTAAAATAAGTGTTGATACTCCTGAAGATCTAGAAGAAGTTAGATTTCTCATGGAGCAAGATGTTATTAAAGAGAGTTATATGAAATGAATTTTAAAGTTTTAGTTTCAGCTCCACCAATCTTACCTCATATTGATAGCTATAGTGAATTATGTTCTTCAAAAGGCATTGAGCTCTTTAAACCAGATTTTGAAGTCATAGAATCTCTCAATGAGGAAGAGCTAATAAAATTACTAAAAGAGGCAGATGGAATTTTATGCGGAGATGATGAGATTAATGCAAGGGTGTTGCAACAGTCAAAAAATCTTAAAATAATTTCAAAATGGGGAACTGGGATTGATTCAATTGATTCTAATGAAGCAGAAAGATTAGGTATAAAAGTTTCAAGAGTCATAGATGTTTTTGCTGATCCTTTATCAGATACAGTTCTGGCGTACATTTTAATGCTCTCTCGAAAAATATTAGAAAAGGATGTTGTTGTTAGAGAAAATAATTGGTCAAAAATATCATCATATACTCTTAGCGAAAAAGTATTAGGCATTGTAGGTTTAGGTCATATTGGTAGTGAGCTCGCAAGAAAGGCTATTTCACTTGGTATGAAGGTTTTATATTATGATACTAGAGATATTGAATCAGATGTTAAAGGCATTAGAAAAGTTAATTTTGACTATCTCTTAAAAAATTCAGACTTTATATCTCTTCATTGTGATCTTAATGATAGTTCGAAACATATGTTTTCAATGAATGAATTTAAAATCATGAAAAGTGATTCCATTATTATAAATACTGCCAGAGGATCAATTATCAATGAAAGCGATCTAATTATTGCATTGCAAGATAAAATAATTTCTGGAGCATGTCTTGATGTGTTTGAAATTGAACCATTAGAAGAAAGAAGTCCTTTAAAAGATTTAGATAATGTATTCCTTAGTCCTCATAATTCAAATGCAAGTCCAAGTGTTTTTAAAAAAGTTGATATGCAAGCTTTAGAGAATATTTTTCAGGGACTGGGTGTTGATTAATTATACCTCTTAAATTTTATTGGTTTGGATTATTAAATGGTGGACCCGGGAGGACTTGAACCTCCGACCAATAGATTATGAGCCCACTGCTCTGACCAACTGATCTTCAGAACCCTAGTAAAATCAACATATAAAATTAGGAATACTCAAAGCTTGAAACGAAGTCACTCATAACCAAATTACTAATAACTTTTTAATAAGAGAAAAATATGGATCTCAATTTTTATAATACGATTCAAGAACTGAATAAAAATGAAGTCTCTTATTGGGTGTGTCATGGCTCGCTACTTGGGTTGGCTAGAGATGGTGATTTAATTCCATGGGATCATGACATTGATATTGCCGTTTGGGAAGGTGAATATACTGAAGAATATATTATTAATGTTTTTAAGCTAATGGGTTTTAAATGGAATCAAGACCATCCTGATGGATCTTTAAATTTTCAAAGAAATGGCGCTAGATCAGTAGATGTGAATTTTTACAAGGATTGTGAAAGTTCTACAAAATTAGCTTGTTGTTTGCATCGTCTTCCAAAATCTAAGATATTTTCGATGCTTGATAAACTGGCGCATAATAAGAAATATGAGGGCAAATACGTGCTTATATATAGATTTTTTAAACTATTTAAATTTATTTTTGTGCCACTCCATAAACTTTTAGATAAAGCAGGAGTTCTATATCTAGAGAGAGGGTATACTACGCCAAAAGATCTATTGGTTGATTTCATTAATTTCGATTATTTTGGGGTTAATTGCAAGGTACCCGAAAAGTTTAAATCTATTAATGCTTATATTTATGGAGATGATTGGCTTGTACCAAAGAAAAAATACAATTGGATGACTGACAGTTCTTCCGTGATGGATAAAGTTTCTTAGCGGCGTGAAAGATTTGAGTAAATCACACATATCAAAAATAAAGTCTAGAACATTCTTTTAACTTCAGAATATTCGTGGATTCAAAATTATAGATGAAATTTTTTGAAGCAAAACTATGTAAAATTTTTTTTTATAGTGTGTATCATTGCGTTTTGGTGTGTGTGAGCTTAACAAATTTATATTTTATGTACTAAATAGGTACGAGGATTTTTTAAACTATGAAAGCATTATTATTGGCTGGCGGTTTTGGTACTAGATTAATTGAGGAGACAGGTTTAAGACCAAAACCAATGGTGGAGATAGGGGATAAACCTATATTGTGGCATATTATGAAAACATACTCACACTTTGGCATCAATGAGTTTGTTATATTATTGGGTTACAAAGGATATTATATTAAGGAGTATTTCCATAACTATTTCTTACACCAAAGTGATGTGACAATCGATATGGTGAGTGGGAACTTGGAGGTCCATAACAACTCTAGTGAGCCTTGGAAAATCACTTTGCTCGATACTGGGCTAAATGCTATGACAGGAGCAAGAATAAAAAAAGCAAAAAAATATATTGAGGATGAAACCTTTTTGCTGACTTATGGCGATGGTGTTGCAGATATTGATATTAATAAAGCACTTGAATTTCATGCGGAACATGGAAAGTTAATGACAATGACATCAGCCCAACCTGACGGTAGATTTGGTGCATTAAAAATTGATCAGGACAATAAGGTCATAGAATTTAAAGAAAAGCCAAAAGGTGATGGGTCATGGATTAATGTAGGGTATTTTATTTGTCACCCAAAGATTTTGGATTATATTGATGATGGAGATGATGTTGTTTTTGAGCAAGAGCCACTCAAAAACCTTGCAAAAGATGGAGAATTATATACCTACCGGCACCATGGCTTTTGGATGCCAATGGATACTCTTCGAGATAAAATCAAACTCAACGAGATGAGTGAGAACAAAACCGCACCTTGGATGGTCTGGTGAAATTGAAAATGTTTGATAATGTTTACAAAAATAAAAGAGTTTTAATTACAGGGCATACTGGGTTTAAAGGTTCTTGGTTGGCTTTGTGGCTCAATCATTTGGGTGCAGAAGTTGCTGGATTTTCTGTTGACATACCTAACTCGCCATCTAATTTTGAGTTGCTAGATCTTGAGCGGCATCTTCAACATCATGTGGGTGATATTCGTGATAGAATCTCCTTAGCGAAAGTGATCGATGAATTTAAGCCCGACATAGTGTTTCATCTAGCAGCTCAAGCACTAGTGAAGCGCTCTTATGCGGACCCAGTTACCACCTTTGAAACTAATATTATGGGCATGGTCAATCTCCTTGAGTGTGTGCGTGCCAGACCTTGGATTAGTGCCGCTGTGCTGATTACTAGTGATAAAGCTTACCGCAACGTTGAGTGGTGCTGGGGCTATCGTGAAACTGATGCCCTAGGTGGTAATGACCCTTATAGTGGCTCAAAAAGTTGCTCTGATCTTGTGGCTCAGTCTTATTTTCATAGTTATCTGAGCGATACTCCTACACGGGTTGCCATCACACGAGCTGGCAATGTCATTGGTGGTGGCGATTGGGCAGATGATCGTATTGTGCCGGATTGTATTCGTGCTTGGTCGCTAGGTGAATCGGTTACTGTGCGAAGTCCGCAAGCTACGCGCCCGTGGCAACATGTTTTAGAGCCCTTAAGTGGCTACTTGTGGTTAGGAGCCAAACTCTTGCAACAGGATGATTCGCTTAATGGTGAATCGTTTAATTTTGGACCTGATGCTAATGTCAACCAAACAGTAGCTGAACTATTGGATGCCATGACAAGTTGCTGGCCTACTGCGCAATGGCAGATTCCAAAAGGATACGAGGATCGTGGCCATGAAGCACAGCTACTCAAGCTTTCTTGTGATAAGGCGCTGTTTTATTTGAACTGGCAGGCCGTGATGGAATTTCCAGAGACTGTTTCTTATACAGTAGATTGGTATCGCAGCTGGCATGAGCGCCAGCAGGATATGTATATTTTTAGCGTTGGCCAGATTGAGCAGTATTGCCATCTGGCCAAGGAAAGGGGTGCCAAATGGTATCGAGATGAGTAATTTTGTTAAGATAGATGGTGTGACTACCGTTACATTGCGCGAATTAATCGACGAACATGGTGCCGTGTTGCACATGCTACGCAATGATTCCCCAGACTTTATGAAGTTTGGTGAATGTTATTTTTCTGAAGTGTTGCCCGGTGCTATTAAAGCTTGGAAATTACACCGTGAACAAACGCAAAATCTTGCAGTTCCAGTTGGCCGAATTAGGTTAGTAATTTACGATGATCGAATAAGATCAAGCACCAGACGCAATATACAGACATACGAGCTTGGACGTCCAGATGCTTATTTAAGGGTGAAGATTCCACCAGGGCTTTGGTATGGCTTTGCGTGCATAGGTCAAACACCAGCATTGTTGGCTAACTGCGCTGATCTACCTCATGATCCAGCCGAAAGTGTTCGTAAACCGGCCTCTGACTCTAGTATTCCCTTCGACTGGCGGATTTATCATAAATGAAACAAACAATTTTAGCTGCAAGCGATAATATTTCTATTGTGCTGCTTAGATAATGGCTGATAATCTCTTAATTATAGGTGGCACCGGATTTATAGGAAATCATCTTACTTGTGCTGCGGTAAAATCTGGTTTTCAGACAACAGTGCTATCACTTCATGAGCCAAATCGTGAAAATAAAGTTAAGGGTGCTTTATACCTTCAAGCCGACATAACTAATTTTAACGATTTAAGCAATAGATTGTTGAATATAGATATAAAATTTGTAATCAATCTATCGGGCTACATTGACCACTGTTCCTTTAGAACAGGGGGAGACTCCGTTATTGATTCTCATTTCACTGGGGTGAAAAATATTGTCAAAGTATTAGATTGGAGTAAATTAAAACGATTTATTCAAATTGGTAGCAGTGATGAATATGGAAACTTAAAGGCTCCTCAAAATGAAACTATGCGGGAGTCCCCTATTTCACCATATTCATTTGGGAAAGTTGCCTCTACACAGTTTCTGCAAATGTTAAATAGAACTGAAGGATTTCCGGCTGTTATCTTACGTTTGTTTTTGGTTTATGGGCCTAGTCAAAATCTTAAGCGGTTTTTACCCCAGGTGATAAGAGGATGCGCTTCTGGAAAAACCTTCCCTACGTCATTAGGTGAACAACTAAGAGATTTTTGTTATGTGGATGATGTTACGAGGGGAATTTTGATGGCGTTAATGCAGGATGATATCAATGGTGAAGTGATAAATATAGCTTCTGGAACTCCAGTTACTATACGTAAAGTTATAGAAACAGTTAAACTTATAATTGGTCAGGGAGATCCAATATTTGGACAAATACCTTATCGAGCAAAAGAAAATATGGCACTTTATGCTGATATTACTAAAGCAAATAATGTGCTCAATTGGAAGCCAGAAATTACTCTCGAAGATGGAATACTTCGTACGATAAATTTTTATAGAACTGCTAATTAGGAGAAGTAGAATAATGATCTTTTGTTTAGCATCCTAAAGAAGTCGAAAATAGTGAAGCTTTTTAGCTTTTCAAAAAAGAATAAATCAGACGACTTTTTTCGCCAACGGAATCTCTAAAAATGATTTGGCTAATTATCCTAAGATTTTTATAATCTAATACAAAGAAATAAGAATAATGTTGGAGTATTAGGATATTTAATCTACAAGAATAATAACTTTGTAAACTAAATCAGAACTAATAAAAAATGGTAGATATCAGTGTATTTTTCTGAACTCATGATTAAAAAACTGATAATGAAAAGAATCTTTTTGTATATGAAACGAGATAGGAATTATTATGGCTTTAGCAGCGTTCAACGTTTTTGATTTTGATGGAATGAGGGCTGTTGCTGATGCAGCTGGTGAAGTTGATCTTCCAGTTTATATTCAATTTTCAGCCTCAACGGTAAAATATTATGGCGCTGAAACAATAAAAAAATTATTGAATGTAGCTTCAGGCAAAAATAAAAAAATTATCAAGCTCCACCTTGATCATTGTAGTGACTTAAATTTAATAAAAAGCTGTATTGAAAACGATTGGGATTCCGTGATGGGTGATTTTTCACATCTACCTGTAAGTGAAAATATAAAAAATATTCTTAAGATTAAAGCTCTAGTTGGTAAGCGCTGTGTTGAAATTGAGGGTGAGTTAGGTCAAGTTGCAGGTGTCGAAGATGGTCATGGCGATGGTGGTGGAACTTATGTCGAATTAGAAGAAGTCAAAAGATTTATAGATGAAACTAATATTGAATTGTTAGCTATTGGTATAGGGAATGCTCATGGTTTTTATTCATCTACTGATTCTATTGATATTAATCTATTAAAAAAAGTCTACCAAAAAGTTCCAAATCAAAAGCTAGTGCTCCATGGCGGCACAGGAATTGAACCGGAGAAAATAATGGAAATGAAGTGTTATGGTATACATAAAATTAATGTGTCTACTGAATTGAAAGATGTTTATCTTAATGCTAGTAAATTTCATCTTGAGTCTGACAAGAAATTTGAAATGATTTCACTAGTTAATAGTCGCTATGAATCAGTTAGGAATATGGCTAAGCGAAAAATATTAGAATTTAAATAGGAATCTGTCGTGTATTTAGTATTAAATCTTGGTCTTAAAAGTATTCGGGCGATAGTATTTGGGGATAAAGGTAAAATTTTTGTTAACTGTTCTTACCCCTTATCTACCATCCTCAACGGTGATGCTGTCGAGCAAAATGGCGCTGAATGGTGGTCTAAGGGAATAAAAGTTATAAATGATGCCCTAGAAAATGACAATCTAAGAAAAAAAATAAGATACATAACCGTAACCGCATCCTCTTGTTGCTTGGTCCCTGTAAATAAGTTGGGAGAACCACTTTCAAATATAATTATGGTTTCTGATAAGAGAGCGAGTAAAGAATGTATTCATATTTCAAAATTAGACTCATATAAAGAGATCAGGAAGGATAGGTGTGATTTTGAAGTTAAATCGAGTCTAATGTTACCAAAAATTCTATGGTTAAAGAATAATAGAAAAAATGTATTTAATGAGGCCGCTTACTTTTTAAGCCCGAATGATTATTTTGGATATCGGCTTACGGGACATGCTGCTGTTGATACATTTAATGCTGAAAAATGTTTTTTTGACTCAGTGACAAACACTTATCCAACTAAACTTTTAAAAGAGCTAAAAATACCACTAGAAAAACTACCCAAAGTGTTGCAGGTTGGTGATTTGGTGTCTCAAGTTACGAATGAATTCAAGAAATTAATACATATCGACAAATCACAATCATTAGAATATGTTGTGTCTACTTATGACGCTATCTGTGCTTTTTATGGTTCAGGAGTCGCAGAAAATGGAGATACATGTGATGTGTCAGGAACTGTAACTTCTTTAAGGACACTAGCAAAAGGCAAAGTTGATATTTCTTCAACTGCTATTCTTTCTCAATACCAACCTGAATTTGATGTGTCTATTATCGGTGGTTCCAATAATTTAGGTGGCGGTTTAATAGAGTGGGCTAAACAAGCGTTTTATAGTGAGCATGATAGTCCTTACGAGTTAATAGAGAATGAGGCAAAAAAGGTTTCAAATGGTGCAGATGGTGTTTTATTTTTACCATATTTGATGGGAGAAAGATCTCCATTATGGAATGATGATGCCAGAGGTGTCTTTTTTGGCTTAAGCCGAAATCATAAGAGGGAACACATGATGCGTGCTGTTTTTGAAAGCACAGGGTTCTCCCTTCGTAACATTTTAGAAGAGATCGAGAACACAGGTCGAGAGGTCAAGACAATAAGATCTTCAGGTGGTCTGTCCCGAATACACTTAGTTGCTCAGATCAAAGCAGATATTCTAGGAAAAGAAATTCAAATTGTAGATGAATTTGAAACTACGGCATTAGGTGCTTATTTATTGATGGGTATTTCTACAAACTTGTTCAAAGATCTCAGAGACGCATCTTCAATAGTTTGTGTTAGAGAAATAATTTTTCCAAATCTAGATAATCATGAAAGATATAGCAAATCCTATAAATTATATAAAGATATTTATACTAGTCTACTTAGTTGTTACTCAGAGCACAGTATGCTTCACAAAGAAAATATGTACTCAAGATCTGATAAAATCGAGAATATGTAATGAATTCATTTAATTATGGCTGTCCTACTAAGGTGGTGTTCGGCCTTAATAAAATAAAAACTGTAGCTGACCACTTACCTAAATCACATAAAAATGTATTAATTGTTTCATCTAAGACAGCCGCAGTAAAATCAGGAGCTTTGGGAGAAATTAGAAATAGCCTAAGTAAAAATAAAACGAATATTTTTTATAAAAATACGATTTCACCTAATCCCAGATTAACAGAGGTTGATGATTTATCTGTTTATTGCCGAAATAATAACATAACGGCTCTGATAGCAGTTGGTGGTGGCAGTGTTATAGATGCTGCAAAAGCTATTTCCTTAGCTGTACCAAGTAAACTTTCATGTAAGAAAATTCTAAAACATGATTTAAATCTTATATCACCATTATTTTTAATCGCAGTTCCCACTACAGCTGGTACGGGCAGTGAAGTGAGTAAAGGAGCTATTGTCAGTGATATGGAAAGCACATGGAAAGGCGGCATTAGAGGCTACAATGTATTTCCTAAAGTCGCTTTATTGGATCCTTTTTTGACTGTGTCTTTACCCAGAAATGTAACGTTGGAAACGGGCTTCGATATTATCACCCATGCATTCGAAAGCTTAATTTCTAAAGCTGCTAGCCCTATAACTCGTATGCAATCTATATCCGCCCTTGAAATAGCAGTCCCTGCACTTGTTTCGGCCGCTGATGATGAGTTAAAGTTGGAAGTAAGATGTGATTTAATGTACGCGAGTTTATTGGCTGGTTACAATTTAGCTAATGCTAGCACCTGCCTACCACACCGCTTACAGTACCCTTTGGGAGCCAATACCGACTCTGCTCATGCGAGAGGGCTAGCTGCAATCTATCCAGCATGGTTTAGACTAACTTATGTATACTCTCCCAGTGAGTTTAATTTCATCGGTAATTTGATTAACAAGGCTCTAGGGATAAAGTTATCAGTCATTGATGAAGTATCGTCCACTTTAGCGATTAATGCATTACTATCAAGGTTAGATATGGCCCACAAACTTAGAGACTTTGGCGTTCAATTACATCAATGCGAACAATTTACTTCAGAAGTTGATGGAAATTTGGAGTTAGATCCTGGTTGCACAAAATTAGAAACAATTAACAAAATTTATAAAGAGTCATGGTGATGATGCAAGCAATAATAATGGCCGCCGGTTTCGGTAGTAGAATAGAGAAAATAGCAAATAATATACCTAAAAGCTTTTTAGAAATTAATGATGAAAAATTAATAGAGAGAGCTATACGCTTGTTAAGAGAAAGAGATATTAATGATATAACTGTTGTTACA
>MDSV01173834.1_pt1 | contig 13145 bp, 12 predicted proteins | sample 810851 | NCBI WGS metagenome assembly MDSV01 (sample SAMN05326640, study PRJNA326480) | marine metagenome | isolation source: seawater | place: Atlantic Ocean: North East | collected 2012 | reverse complement strand
TTTCTTTAACCATGTCTACTGCAATTTTAATTGCTGCTTTTGCTGTTCTTTTTCCAGACCTAGTTTGCAGCATCCATAATTTATTATTTTCAACTGTAAATTCTATATCTTGCATATCAGTATATTTTTTTTCTAATTGTTTAAAAATTCTTGATAGTTGGAAAAAAATTTTTGGCATTTTTTCTTCCATTGATATTCCTTTAGAATTTGATTTGATTCTTAATTTTTTTGAAATATATTGTGGAGTTCTAGTTCCCGCAACTACGTCTTCACCTTGAGCATTTACCAAATATTCACCAAAGAATTCTTTTTCACCTGTTGAAGGATTTCTTGTAAAAGCAACACCGGTTGCACAATTTTCTCCCATATTTCCAAAAACCATTACTTGAACATTAACAGCAGTTCCCCATTCATCTGGTATATAATTAATCTTTCTATATATTTTTGCTCTTTTGCTATTCCATGATAAAAATACTGCCTCAATCGCTCCTAATAATTGTTCTTTTACATCTTGAGGAAAATCTTTATTAGTTTTTGTTTTTATAATTTCCTTAAAATTTTTTATTAATCCATCCCAATCATCTTCTTCAAGTTCTGTGTCTTGCAACACACCTTTTGTAAGTTTGTAATTATCAATTAACTCCTCAAAAAAATGAGACTCTACTCCTAAAACAACATTGCCATACATTTGAATTAGTCTTCTATAACTATCTTTTGCAAATCTTCCGTTGGAAGTTTTATTTTTAAGAGCTACAACAGTTTTGTCATTTAAACCCAAATTTAGAATTGTGTCCATCATTCCTGGCATAGAAACTCTTGAACCAGATCTAACTGAAACTAGTAATGGGTTTGATTGATCTCCAAATTTTTTTTTAAAATTCTTTTCAAGTTGAGTAATTTCTTTTATTACTAAATTAATAATGTTTTTAGGAATTTTTTTATTATTCTGGTTAAAAATTTCACAAGCTTTAGTTGATATTGTAAAACCAGGAGGTACTGGTAAACCCAATTTACACATTTGAGCTAAGTTGGCTCCTTTTCCACCAAGTATCTCCTTTGGGTTTGATACAATTTTGGTAGTCCTATCATTAAATCTATAAATGAGCTTATTCAATTATACTCCTTCTACTTTTGAAAAATCTATAAAATTGTTATAGGTCGTACAAAACATTTTTAATAATTCTAAACGATTTTTTTTTATATCTGAATTATCATCATTTACAATTACATTTTCAAAAAAAATGTCAGTAATTGGCTTAGCTTCAGAGAGTATTTTTAAAGTTTCTTCATAACTCTCACTTTTTTTAGAGCTAGAAAAATATTGTCGTATTTCATTTATTTTATTATATAAATTTGTTTCCTCCTCTTTCTTAAACAAGGCTGTCTCAGGGTGTCCTAATAATATATCTTTTTTATTTTTTATCTCATTATCAATAATATTTGAAGCTCTTTTGTATGTTGTTATAATACTTTTGCAAATATATTTAGAAATATTTTTATTTATAATTGAACTTTTCTTATAAAGTATTAAAAAATCATATTCGGCATGTGAACTATCTACAGCTTCAATAATATCATTTCTTATTTTTTTATCTTTTAATAGATTTTTAAATCTTTCCCTTAAAAACATTAACAATTCTTTAACAGCAAACTCATTTGTAAATTTTACATTTTGTTCTTGATAAATAGTTGCTGAATAATTAATTAAATCTTTTATTTGAATATTTAATCTATTTTCAATAATAATTCTTAATAATCCAATAGCATTTCTTCTCAAGGCGAAAGGATCTTTAGAACTAGTAGGTTTTTCGTTAATTCCAAAAAATCCTATTAACATGTCTATTTTATCAATTAGTGAAACAGCAATACTAATAGGTTTTTTAGGTACACTGCTATTTAAACCTGTGGGTAGATAATGTTCACTTATTGCAGCACAAATATCCTCTTCAAAGCCTTGTTCTCTTGCGAAATATTTACCCATTACACCTTGTAATTCAGGATATTCTCCTACTAAATCAGAAACTAGATCTGCTTTACAGATTGAAGATGTTATTTCAACTTTTTCTTTATTTAAATTTAATTGTTCAGAAATTAAACCTGCAAGTTTTCTTAGCCGTTGCGTTCTGTCGTAGAAAGTTCCTAATTGATTAAAAAATGATAAACTTTTTAATTTACTAACTTGTTTAACTAAACTTTGATTTTTATTTTTTTCCCAAAAAAATTTAGCATCTGATAATCTAGCTTCAATTACTCTTTGATTTCCCGTTTTAATATATCCTTTTTTATCAATTAAATTAGCAACAAGCAAAAAGGAGTTTGTTAACTTATTATTATTATCAAAAAGTGGAAAATATTTTTGATGTTTTTCCATGGTTACTATTAGGATTTCTTCAGGTACTTTTAAATAAATTTCATCAAATTTACAGATTATTACATTTGGTTTTTCTACTAGGTTTATTACTTCTTCAACTAGTCTTTCGTTATCAATATTTTTTAAATTTTTTGATTTAGTAATACTATTCATTTTTTTTAAAACTATATTTTTTCTTTTATCTTGGTCTAAAATTATATTATTTGACTTAATAATATTTAAATAAGAATTGAAATTAATTACTTTTTTAATTATTTCGTCATTACTATCGTCTGTGTAGACTAAATTGTTACTACTAAGGTGAAAGAAGTTAAAATCTACTGTTTTTTTGTTAAATATTGCAATAATAGATTTTAACGGTCTAGCCCAACTGAGATCGTGATTTGACCATTTCATTGATTTTTTCCAGGAATAGCTTTTTAATATTTCTGGTATAATGATTTGTAGTTCCAATAATATATTTATTGTTTTAGATGATGTTTCGGCAAAGTAAAACTCACCTTTTTCAATTTCTTTTTTATAAATATTTGACTTATTTAAATTATTTGATTTTATAAAACCATCTAGAGCAATTTGAGGTACTGAAGTTTTTGGTCCCTTAATAATCCTTTTTTTTTCTTCTTTTTTTTCTGGGATTCCATCAATCAAAAAGACTAATCTTTTGGGGGTTGAAAAAGATTTGCTTGAACTAAAAGTAATTTCTTTTTTATTTAGTTTTTCTTCCAAAATTTCTTTTATTCTTATTCTACCGTCTATTTGAAGTTTTGCAGGAATTTCTTCGCTAAATAGTTCTATAAATAATTCAGCCATTTTTATTTTTGTGTTTCTAACCAACTTTGACCTGAACCTTTGGCTAAATCTCTTATTCTAGAAATATATTCAGTTCTTTGTGCTACACCAATAGATCCTCTAGCATCTAATAGATTAAAAATATGACTAGCTTTTAAGCATTGATCATAGGCAGGTAAAGGCAGTTTTTTTTCTAAAAGAGATTTGCATTCAAATTCTGCTATTTCAAAATTTTTTAATAAATATTCTGTATTAGCGCATTCAAAATTGTAAGCTGAAAATTCTTTTTCTGCTTGGAAGAAAATATCTTTATATTTTATACCTTCGTTATTCCAATCAAGATCAAAGACATTATTTTTTCCTTGTGTAAACATACATATTCTCTCTAGTCCATATGTAAGCTCTACAGATACAGGTTTACATTCTATTCCCGTCATTTGTTGAAAATAAGTAAACTGTGTTATTTCCATTCCATCACACCAAACTTCCCATCCGCGTCCAGCTGCTCCAAGAGTTGGGCTTTCCCAATCATCTTCTACAAACCTTATATCGTGTTCTGTGTGGTTTATTCCAATTTTAGCTAAGCTCTTTAAAAAAGTTTTTTTTATATTATCAGGTGATGGTTTAATTATAACTTGAAATTGATAATAATGTTGAAGTCGATTTGGGTTTTTACCATATCTTCCGTCTGTTGGTCTTCTTGATGGCTGTACGTACGCTGCCTTCCATGGTTTTGGTCCTAACGATCTTAAGGTGGTTGCAGGGTGAAAAGTTCCTGCTCCAACTTCAATGTCATAAGGTTGTAGTATTACACATCCATAACTAGACCAAAATTTTTGTAAATTTAATATTGTTTCTTGAAAATTTACGGGAGAAGGTTTTGTAGTTTTGTTTTTTATACCTTTTTTTTTAGACATTTAGAAACCATATCTTTGCCAGATTGCTCTTTCCTCTATGACATTTGGAATGCTATCAATTTGATTTTCTATTGATGTTGATAATTTTTTAGCTAAAAAACCTTTTGGTTTCTCAAGCTTTTTAATAGTAATATCTTCACCAAATTTCTTACTTAAAATTTGATCAGCATTTCCAATTCCATCAATTAAACCCAATTTTAAAGAAGTTGATCCTGACCAAAATTCGCCGGTAAAAGTATTATTTTTTTCAGTTTCAATAAGTTTTGAGCCTCTGCTATCTTCAACTACTTTTATAAAATCTGAATGGAGCTCTAATTGTATTTTTTTTAATCTTTGAATATCTTCTTCTTTTTCCTCTTTAAAAGGATCAAGAGAACTTTTGTTTTTACCTGCCGTGTAAACTCTTCTTTCAACTCCAATTTTCTTTATAGCATCTTGAAAGCCAAAAGATGCAGAAATCACACCTATTGAACCAACAATTGAACTTGAATTTGCATAAATTTCATCACCAGCACAAGCTATTAGATATCCACCAGAAGCTGCTACATCTTCCGCAAAAACTAAAACTTTTTTATTATTTTTTTTTGCGAGCTTTTTTATATAACTGTATATTAGATGCGATTGTACCGGAGACCCTCCTGGTGAGTTTATAGATATTGCTATTGCTAAAGCCTTTTTAATTGAAAAAGCTTTATCTATAATTTCTTGTTGTCCTGCAAAATTTATTCCTTGTTTAAATCTTCCTACAGAACCAATAATCCCTGACAGTCTAATATGGGGAATTATTTTTTTCTTTTTAAAAATTTTTAAAATTGAAAACATTTAATGATGTATTCTAATTATCATAGTTTTTAGATCCTTTAAAATTTTATGTAAAGATTTAAAGCTACCTTAGGTTGTAATTTGCTGGGTGCGTCATTTCTGATTAAAAGAGTTTTTTTTAATTTAAAATAAAAAGCTATAATTATTAATATGGGAACAGTAATACCACTAAAAAAAGAAATAAATAATTCTTATTTAGAGCTAAAAAATCTTGTAGGAAACAAAATTGATGCTGTCAGTCAAGTTATAAATCATAAGCTTGAAAGTGAAATTAATCTTATACAAAAAATGACAAAACACCACTTAAATTCTGGTGGTAAAAGAATCAGACCATTGTTAACTCTAGCGACTTCAAAATTATGTGGGTATGAAGAAGACGGTATTAGAGATATCAATTTGGCAGCATGTGTTGAACTAATTCATAGCGCAACTCTTCTCCATGATGATGTTATTGATAATAGTGATCTTAGGAGAGGGGTTAAGACTGCCAATTCAATCTGGGGAAATCAATCTTCAATATTAATTGGTGATTATCTTTTTAGTCGATGTTTTGAAATAATGGTTCAAGATGGGTCGCATGAAGTATTAAAACTACTATCATCAACTTCTTCTACTATTGCCCAAGGTGAAGTTTTACAATTAGAACATAAAGGAGAAATAGATTTACTAGAAGAAACTTATTTTAAAATAATTAATATGAAAACAGCTGCTTTGTTTTCAGCGGCAGCTAGGGTTGGGGCATGCATAACAAATAAAAGTAAAAAAGAAAAAGATGCTTTAGAGTCTTATGGAAAAAATCTTGGTTTAGCATTTCAAATTGCTGACGATGCTCTTGATTATTATTCTTCTCAAAAAATATTTGGAAAAGAAATTGGTAAAGATTTTTTTGAAGGTAAAGCAACAATGCCTTTAGTTATAATTTTTCAAAAGGCTAATAATGAAGAAAAAGCTTTTCTTAAAGAAATATTTAAAAAAGAAAAAAGAAATGAAGATGATTTTAGTGAAACATTATCCTTAATAAATAAATATAAAGCAGTTAGAGAAAGTTTAAAAAGAGCTGAGTATTTTGTTAATATTTCTTATGGAGCGTTGGGAGTATTTGAGGATTGTAGAGAGAAAAAAATTTTACAAAACTTAACTAGTTTTAGTCTTAACAGATCTTTTTAAGGATATAAAATTTCTTTTTTCCAACTACTTAAAACTTTGTTATATTTTAATCTTTCGTGAATTCTGTATTGATCCCCTAACCAAAATTCAATTGATTGAGGATTTAAACACCATCCAGACCAATGTTTTGGTCTAGGTAAGTTTTTTTCATCTTTATACTTTTTTTTGAATTCTTCAATTTTTTTTAAAAATTCTTCTCTGCTTTTCATTATTTTTGATTGATCTGAAGCCCAGGCTCCAATTCTACTTTCGTATGGTCTACTATCAAAATACATATCAGCTTCCTTATCTGAAACTTTATTTATATTTCCATATATTCTTATTTGTCTTTGTAAGCTTTTCCAATGAAAACACATTGCTGCTTTCGGATTATCTTTAAGATTAGAACTTTTAGGACTGTTTAAATTTGTATAAAAAACAAATCCCTTTTTACTGAAGTCCTTTAGAAGAACCATTCTAACGCTTGGCTCATTTTTTTTATTAGAAGTTGCTAAAGATAATGCGTTTGGGTCATTTATCTCATTTTTTTGAGCTTCTGACATCCATATTTTAAATAGTTCTAATGGATCATCTAGGTCCATAAAGCATGAGTTCAAATTTAATGAGTTTTTTTGATTCATAAAATAGTCAAAATAATCTATATAATATAATCTAATGTCATTTAATACTTTTGGAAAGATATTTCGTTTTACTACTTGGGGGGAATCTCACGGACCTGCAATAGGGTGTGTCGTAGATGGATGCCCTCCAAACATATCATTATCTGAAAAAGATATACAAATTGACATGAATCGAAGAAAACCTGGAGGATCAAGGTTTACATCACAAAGAAAAGAGTCGGACAGAGTAAAAATTTTATCAGGTGTTTTTGAGGGTAAAACTACTGGCACACCTATATCCATGATTATTTACAATGAAGATTCTAGATCAAGAGATTATGAAACTATAAAAAATAAGTTTAGACCTGGCCATGCTGATTATACCTATTTCTTAAAATATGGAATTAGAGATTATAGAGGTGGAGGAAGACAATCCGCTAGAGAAACAGCATCAAGAGTAGCAGCTGGCGCAATTGCTAAAATTGTTTTAAACAAATTAATTGGAAAAAAATTTAAGATAGTTGGGGCTGTAACTCAATTAGGAATACTAAGTTGTAATAAAAAAAAGTGGGATGAAAAACAAATAAGAAAAAATGCCTTTTTCTGTCCAGATAAAAACTCAGTGAAATTGTGGGAAAAATATTTATTATCAGTAAGAAAATCAGGCTCTTCATGTGGGGCTATTATAGAATTAAGAGCTAGTGGTATACCAGCAGGTTTGGGTGCTCCTATTTATTCAAAACTAGATGCAGATATTTCTTCAGCTTTAATGAGTATTAATGCTGTAAAAGGAGTTAATATTGGAAGTGGAATGAATTCAGCTTTTTTAAGTGGTGAAGAAAATTCTGATGAAATAAGAAGTAAATCAAAAAAAATATTATTTAAATCAAATCATGCTGGGGGTATATTGGGAGGAATATCCTCTGGTCAAGAAATTATAGCTTCATTTGCAGTGAAACCTACTTCTTCAATCTTAACTCAAAGAAAAACTATTGATAAAAAAGGAAAAAATACAAAAATTTCTGTAAAAGGAAGACACGACCCATGTGTAGGAATAAGAGCTGTTCCAATTGGTGAAGCAATGGTGAGCTGTGTTTTATTAGATCATTTTCTTTTAAACCGCGCTCAATGTAATTAATTTTTTAAAATTTTCTATCTAGGATAAATTTAACTGATTCCTGTAAATCTAAAGAATTGATTCCATATCTGCTAATTTTTTTATTTATTTTGTTTTCCAAATTTTTTGCAAAATTTAAGGTTTTTTTATAACCAATTAGATTTACTAAAGTTTGTTTACCTTTATTTTTATCGTTCTTGGTTGGTTTTCCAACTACTTTACTATCTCCACTAAAATCAATTAAATCATCAGCTACTTGGAATAATAACCCTATATCAATTCCAATATGTTTTAAATTTTTTCTTTTTTTTAAATTTTGACCTTTAATTATACCTGCACACTCACAACAGAATGCAAATAGTTTTCCAGTTTTATTTTTTTGTAAATTTATAATTTTTTTTTTTGATACTTTTTTATTTTCAAAAGTAAGGTCATGATATTGTCCATCTGCTAGACCTGTAAAACCAGAATATACTGCCAGCTGTTTTATTAATTCATTTTTCTTTTTTTCTGAAAGATTTAAACTTTTGCTTGATAGAATTTCAAATGCAAGGGTGAGTAATGAGTTTCCTGCTAAGATAGCTGTAAACTCATTAAATTTTTTATGAGTTGATAACTTTCCTCTCCGCAAATCATCATTATCCATAGCAGGCAAATCATCATGGATTAAGGAGTATGTATGTACACATTCAACCGCAGCCGAGATTATTATTAGTTTTTTATAATTAATTTTAAAAATTTTTCCTGTGTTAACTATAATTGCGGATCTAAATCTTTTTCCTCCTGAAAAAATACTATACTTCATTGGATTAATTAAAGGTGTATATTTTTTATTTTTTTGAAGTATTTTTTTTAAAAAAATATTGGTGTCCCTTGCAATAAAATCGAGGTCATTTGAAAATTTTTTCATTTATTATTTTAGCTTTTTGTATGCAATTTATTTTCTTTATTTAGTTTAATTTCTTTAATTTCTTTGTCCTTTTTTCTAAATTGTTCTTGAATATGAAGGTTTAATTGGATCATCCTGTTGTACTGTTCTAGCGACTCTGTAAGATTTGTTTCCTTGTTTTCTAGATTAAGAATTATTTCTTTAATCTCATTTTGTGCCTCTTTTATTGATTTAACCTTTATATCAGCTGGAATATTTTTTGATTTCATATTATATCCCTATACTAATTAATTTATGCAAAATATCTATTTAAATATATTTAAACCAACTTTGGTTAATTTAAAAAAAGCAAAAAAAAAGCTAGAAAATAATCATGTTATTGGAATTCCAACTGAAACAGTCTACGGTCTCGCTGGTAATGCATATTGCAATAAAGCAGTAAAAAAAATCTTTAAAATAAAAAAAAGACTCCCAATTAATCCTTTAATAGTACACTTCAAAAATCTAAATGATTTAAAAAAAGACGTACAATTAAATAGTAATTTCTTAAAACTCTATAAAACCTTTTGCCCTGGCCCAATAACTTTTATATTAAATAAGAAACCAAATACAAAGATTTCTAAATATGTAAACTCAGGAAAGAAAACAATTGCTGTAAGAATTCCTAAGCATAAAGTGGTAAGAAATTTACTAAAAATATTAGATGTACCATTAGCTGCACCAAGCGCAAATATTTCTTCAAAACTGAGTCCGACTTCCGCTAATGATGTAGTAGATGAATTTAAAAATAAAGTTAAATTCATTTTAGATGGCGGAAAATGTAAAGTAGGTCTTGAATCAACTATTATTGATTTAACAAGTAAACCTACAATTCTTAGACATGGCTCAATTACACTTTCTGAAATTAAGAAAATTTTAAAAAAAAAAATACTAATAAAAAAAAAATCAAAAATAATTAAAGCGCCAGGTCAATTTAAGTTTCATTATTCACCAGGGATACCTGTTTTTATAAATAAAAAAATTCCTAAAAAAAATGGGGCATTTATTGCTTTCGGTAAACAATTTAAAAATGATAAGAATGTTTTTAACCTTAGTAAAAAAGGTAGTTTAACCGAAGCAGCAAATAATTTATATAGAACTATGAGAAAAATTAAAAAAAAAGGATTTAACTCTATAACTGTATGTAAAATTCCAAATCATGGTATTGGAAATGCAATAAATGAAAGATTAAAGAAAGCATCATATAAATGGAAAAAGTAACAATTGAGTTAAGTCACTTAAATAAAAAGTTTAAAAATACATTAGCTGTAAAAAACTTAAACTTTAAAATCAACAAAGGCCAAACAATTGGGCTGCTAGGTCCAAATGGATGTGGTAAGTCAACTACAATTGGTATGATGCTGGGTTTAATAAAGCCTACTTCTGGAAAAGTTTTAATTAATGATAACAATATGGAAAACAATAGAACGGAGCTTTTACAAAAAATGAATTTTATTTCTCCGTACATAGAACTACCAAAAAAACTTACGATTGAAGAAAATCTTAATGTATATGGAAGAATGTATGGAGTAAAAAATTTAAAAAATAAAATTTCAGAATTAATAGAAATGCTAAATCTAGTTGAATTAAGAAAAAGAAAAACTGGTGAATTGTCTTCTGGGCAAAAAAATAGAGTTTCTCTTGCTAAAGCTTTTATTAATGATCCTGAAATACTTTTATTAGATGAGCCAACTGCTAGTTTAGACCCTGATGTTGGGGATTATGTTAGAGGTATCATTGAAAATTTTTCATCTAATAAAAAGAAAACTATTTTAATAGCTTCACATAATATGGTTGAAGTTGAAAGGTTATGTGATCAAGTTTTAATGATGAAAAATGGTGAAATAATTGATCAAGGTAAAAGTGTAGATTTAATTAGTAAACATGGAAGAAAGAACTTAGAAGATTTCTTTTTAAAAATTGTTAGGGAAAAAAATGACATTTCATAGAATTTATGCGCTATTTCTTAGACACTTTTATTTAATTAAGGGTTCGTTTCCAAGAATCCTTGATTTAATCTATTGGCCAACTATACAAATAATCCTTTGGGGTTTTATTTCTAAATTTTTTACAATGCATAGTGATTTTTATAATCATACTGTAGGCATAATTTTAAGTGCTGCTATTCTTTATGATTTTTTATTTCGTTCTAGTATAAGTTTTAATATGTTATTTCTTGAAGAAATTTGGAGTAGAAATTTTACTAATCTATTTATTGCTCCTTTGAAAGTTAGTGAAATCATAACAGCCTTAACTATGACAGCTTTAATAAGAACTTTGATTGGAATAGTACCCGCAATATTAATCGCTTCTCCATTTTTTGGTGTATCTTTGTTTAATTTAGGTTCTTCATTAATTTTACTATTAATAAGCTTATATACTTTTGGTATGACATTAGGACTTCTTGTTGTTTCTGGTTTGCTTAGATTTGGGCCATCTTTTGAAAATGTAGCTTGGTCTTCTTTATTTTTACTTGCTCCATTAGGATGTATTTATTATCCTTTATCAATATTACCAGATTGGTTGCAAGTCTTAGCTAAAACTTTACCTTTGGTTTATATATTTGAAGAAGTTAGATCTATCTTGTTAAATAGTGTAGTGAATTATTCTAATATTATAACAGCTCTGATACTAAATTGTATTTATTTTTTATTGTCAATTTTTGTATTTTATTCAGCTTTCCGCGAAGCAAGAAGAAAGGGAACTCTGATTAATGTGGGGGAATAAATGGATATAAACTACAAAAATATACTTTCTGAAAATTTTATAGATTTAGAATATATTGCCCAAAAAGAAAAAAATAACTATTTAAATGCAGTACCATTTCCAAATATAGTATTTAATAATTTTTTTAATACAGTTTATCTTGATAAAATCTTAAGTGAATTTCCAGATCTTTCACGACTTAATCAATCACAGAGTTATAAAGCTAAGAATGAAATCAAACTATCTAATAAAAATTATAATACTTTTCCTTCAACTATTAAAACTTTTATAGATTTTCTTAATTCTAAAACCTTTTTATCCTTTTTACAAAACTTAACCTATATTAAAGAAGAGTTAGTTGCTGACCCTTATCTAGAAGGTGGAGGGCTCCATGAAATAAAAAGTGGAGGTGTTTTAAAAATACATACAGATTTTAATCGACATCCATTTCTTGATTTAGATAGAAGAGTAAACGTTCTTATATACTTAAATAAAAACTGGAAAGATGAATATGGTGGTCATTTGGAGCTATGGAATGAAAGTATGACAAAATGTAAAAAAAAAATATCTCCAATTTTTAATAAAATGGTTATTTTTTCCACAACTGATTTTAGTAACCATGGACATCCTGAGCTTTTAAAATGTCCAAATGAGCTTTCTAGAAAATCTATAGCTTTATATTATTTTTCTAATGGTAGACCAGAAAATGAAATTATAAATAAAAATAAAAAAAATAGAACATTTTTCAAAAGTAGATCAGGTATTAAAGATGATGCATATGAAAAAAAAGAACAATTTAAAAATTATATTAGAGGATTTAAACTTTATAAAACATTAAAAAACTTTGAAAAGAAGTACATTAGAAAAAGTAGAAAATAATTTTTATTTTGGTGCGCCCGGAAGGATTTGAACCCTCAACCTTCTGGTCCGAAGCCAGACGCTCTATCCAGTTGAGCTACGAACGCTTAAATGTAATACTTTTAGATTATATAACATAATAAATGAAAAAAAATAAATTAAATATAATTGTAACTGCTAATTTTGAAGGTTTTCGAATTGATAAATTTTTAGATACTAAAATAAAAGAACTTAGCAGAACAAGAATTAAATTTTTAATTGAAAACGGTTGTATAAAATTAAATAATAATGTTATCAAAACTCCTGCAAAGAAAGTAAAAAGAAATAATATAATACATGTTAGTTTTCCTAAGCCAAAAGAAACTTCTATTAAACCAAATAAAATTCCTCTAGATATTTTATATGAAGATAATGATTTAATTATTATAAATAAAATGCCAGGGGTTGTTATACACCCAGGTGCAGGAAACTATGAAAAAACTATTGTGAATGCATTAATTTATAAATATAAAAATAATCTTTCTAACATAGGGGGGAGATTAAGACCTGGTATAGTTCATAGAATAGATAAAGATACAAGTGGTGTAATTGTTGTGGCTAAAAATGACCACTCTCATATTAATTTATCAAATCAATTTAAAGCTCATACTATAAAAAGAACTTATGAGGCTTTAGTATGGGGATCTCTAAAACCTCTATATGGTAAAATAAATGAAAAAATCTCAAGAAGTATAAAAAATAGACAGCTAATGTCAGTAAGAAAAGAAAAAGGTAGGATAGCAATTACTAATTATAAAACCTTAAAAACTTTTCATAACTCAAATCTTCCCAAAATCAGCTTGGTAGAATGTAAATTAGAAACTGGAAGAAC
>MDSV01162171.1_pt1 | contig 13145 bp, 18 predicted proteins | sample 810851 | NCBI WGS metagenome assembly MDSV01 (sample SAMN05326640, study PRJNA326480) | marine metagenome | isolation source: seawater | place: Atlantic Ocean: North East | collected 2012 | reverse complement strand
GGGTGGCATAGTGTGGATGACGAGGGGGGGATGGTGTGGATGATGAGGGGTGGATAGTGTGGATGATGAGGGGTGCATAGTGTGGATGATGAGGGGTGCTGGTGGTGAAGAAAAGGTGAACGACCGTGAAGGTATCTTGACAGGCCAAAATATTTGTTTTCTAAAAACCGGCGTACACAATTTAATGTTTGGCGATATTATACGTGTCCATTATAATCCAAAACCAGGATACCGTTTAAAATTTGCTAGTAATATATTTTATATACGTTTATCGCCGACAAACTGTACAGAAACGTTTAACAAGAGTTTGAATAAGGATGTTTTTTGTATTCGTCGCAAACTTATTGTCTCCAAAATACCAAATTCGCCCCCGGTTATAGCGTCATTAGTCGAAGATGGGTTTTTAAAATTTAGCCCATCTCCACACGGCGAAACTACGGTATTATTTAATTGGACGAGTAAAATAGGTTCTGGGGTTGCCCCCAGAGCTTCGTGTCATCTAAATAGTTCAGGAGTATTAAAATTAATCGTAAAAACCCCTCGTGAAAGTTGGCGTGATTTATTTTATGCGTCCGGATCTGGAAATGTGTATATGAGCTTGGAATTATTGAAAGAGGGTCATTTGCAAATTAACTTGCTCACACTCGGTATTTATCCACAACAAGCCCCAACTTCTTATAGATTGCCCGATTTGCAGCATGAAATGCATGTATTATTCGAAAATACAAAAAGGGCGGACGATAGATTAACATCGGCCTCGAATCAAGGAGGCGGTGAATCTAAAAACAGTGCAATACGATTGAGAATTTCCACGGTAGAAACAATAGACGAGTTGCGTTCTGTTCTGAATTCAAGTCTTCAAAGAATTCAAGTCCGTGCCGAAGAAGTGCGTTTATTGGGTGTTTCTCCTCTTTTGATTAACAATTTTGTTATTGTCGCTACTAAATATGTGAGAATCCAGATAAAATATCACGCACAACGGCTAATTACACATTCTACCCGACCTACATTAATAAGAGGTCGTTCAGACGGGCCCCCCGCCCGGCCCGGGCTCGAACCGGAACGATCAAGATCATCCGACTAAAAGGAGTATAAATACTCAAAGAGTCCCCCCAAAAAATGATGCCCAATGCAAATAAGATAAAAAAATCCGGCTGGACGGATTGTGAAGGACGGTATTGGATGTTTGGGCCAGTGGACGACGAAATACAAATTGTTTGGATTGTGGGCAAAGAAATTGAAGAGACGGAATATGTCTTAACCTTAGGGAAAAAAACTCAAAAAAAAGTGTCTGTTCAAAATATTTTAAACTATAAACGAATACGCTCAGGTGGATTTAAAATAGAAGCGGCGATTACTATAAATTAACTTTTAAAATTTGATAAATGATATTACGTTCTATCGTTTTAACGTTTATAATAATTTGTACTTTACTACAAGTTCGCAATTTTAATCGCTACAGAGTAGAGCACCGGCGCAAATTTAAAGAAGCCCAAACATATCTTAATTCTGACGTGTGTGTGGATGCGCAAACTCGTGCAGAACTAGGTACTTTTAATCTTTGTGATCGTGCGGAACACATTTTAGATGAAAATCCATCGTCTGCTGCATTTTATGATATTTTAAACGATTGGTATCCCTGTGGGCATGGTCGATGTGAAGGTATGCTTGATTGGTTTTCTGTAAATATACATTGGTTTGTCATGATTATAGTGGTCATTGGTATGATGATTTATTTTAAATGGGTTGAACATCAACGCGATATATTATATACTAGAATGAGATTGCCCACCATGCTAGGTAATATTCCTCGAAAAGTAGAACATGTCGATTAGGAGTATATTAGGGACGTCTAACATTCCAAAAAAATGAATTCATGGGACGAACACAATGTAACTTTTGAGTCATCCGAAGGATTGTCGCGCGACGAAACTTCAGTACGTGTAATGGATAAGGATGCTTCTCCAGAAGAACGCACCACAAATATGCAGGATCGCGCAGTCCTATTGGCCGACAATGATATGGATCCCGCTTTACAATTCCAAGAACGCGAAAGGTTAACTTCTGAAATGAAAAAAGACCCAGCTTATAAATTTTTGATGATGGTGGCAGCGTTTAGTAGTACACGCATGAATAAATTGGTGAAACTAAATACACAACAACAACAAATATGTGGTGATGTTTGTAAAAAAGTCTCAACATTGGACGTAGATTTTTTCGACGTTCCGGAAGTTTCGGGGATCATCCATCTCTCTTCAGCAGTATATGGTCACATGAAAGAGGCCGAAACCATTCTGAATAACTGTAATGTGTGTATACCTTTGAAATCACTGGTCGAAAATATAAAATATTCTACGATGTTTGCTCGTTTAGTGGCGATTCGAATGTCTTTGACATCAACAGTAGCTTCTTCTTCTTTTCGTTTAGATGGTACATTTCGACGTTTACATGAAGAACAACATATGGTATTAAATACATTTAAAAAATTACGAGTAAAATCAAATAAATACGAGTGGACAAGACCACTCAGTGCATATTAGTTTTAAGCTAAATAATCATATATTTCTCTAGGTAAAATGAGTCTCCCACCTTGTACAGCTTGCGTGTTGAATAGATGAAAATTCTTGAATTTATCTTGGACGTCATCCAATTTTTCCATAAGACGACGAAGCATAATATGATCCATGTTTACGGGGGCGGTAATGTAGTTATGGCCGTGTTCAGAATGTTCTTGGCTCGGTGTAATGTTAAAAACGTCCCTTGGGTTCATTTTATCCACAATATCATCCGATTTCGAAAACTGGGCCAATCTCATACGAAGCTGAGTCAGGACAGTCACTCCGTATTCTTGTTCAAAGCTTCTCACATCCGTAGAAAGTGGTGGTCTCATCACTTGCGTGTTAAGATTAATCTCACCATCCCACGAACATGCTGTTTCAATTCTCTGCATATTTTGTGTGGACATTTGTTTCCAAGAATAAAATGTATCGCTACTGCCCATAGAAGCAGCAATAAAGTTTTGTTTGCCTGCTTCATTTTTATATGTCCGATATCCTCCGAGAGCGGACGTTTTCACTAAAATGGTCGGACTTTCGTTCGTCGCATCATTAATGAAATAGACATGTTTCGAATCCGACATAACATTATGAATCGTATCCGACATTAAAAGCTCCGCACCCGGCGAGATCGCCAAGGCCGTATCTGCGCGCATCTTTTTGGTGTATTCATTCAACGAATACACATCATCCAATTTCATACGTTTCCATTGTTTGTCCACATCACCTGCGGTTGCGCGTTGTTGAAGCCATTTTTTATAGAGAGGAAACAATGTCTCGTCGTTTGCGGTATCAATGATAAGACGGTGTTCAACTTGATCTGACCCAAATTCATCTTGTTTGGTTATGGTGTATTCGCCCAATGAACTATTCATACCCGAGACAGCAGTCAATTGCTGGCGCGTTAAAGGCTGTTCAATTTTAAATAGAGAGCGACCACGGCCAATGGATGGGTGAAACCAGGCCATATCATGTTCTGACAATTGGTATTCTTTATCGACGACAACGACGATCCCCTTGACAATAGGACGGCCAAATAAAAGCGTGGCATCGTGATCCATTGAAAAATTCGAAAGAACTTTGACTTCTTTGACAAGATCGTTTTGTTTTTCAAGTGTTGCAAGAATAGATGTAAGTGCCTCCGACGATGATTTGTTGAGTCTCAAATTTGGTGATTTTTCAACAGTGATGGTCATTTGAAAATTAAAAAGTCATATTATATAGGGTAATTTCGTTTCTCTGATTAGAAGGTGTGCAAACCATTTCAGACCATGCCGTGATCCATTTAGACCAAGTCTCTGATGGTACATTTATTTGACATTCTTCTGAAGATTGACAACATTCTTCATCAAAACACCGCTGTCTAACCATTTGTCTATTTGTGTCAATATCAAACCAAATATTATTTCCCTTGTGTGTTCTTTTGGCGATCATACATTTTTTTGATCGGGTCATCACATAATAATGGCCAGTCAGTGACATTTTAGTATTGTGCCTACATGTTTTGGCTCCCAAATGAACGTCTAACCAATCCAAAATTGGCGATAACAATGGACAAGATGTTTGAGAAGTTGACCCCTTTTGTCTGTGGGGCTGTACACGTATCCATGTTTGTGATGGGCCGAGGACAAACATATTTTCGGGCGCCATGGACGTTGAAACAGGGAATTGATTGTCCATTTCCAAACATTCCAATATATGTGTTTGTGTGTGATGTTGTACCAAAAGTTGATACCATTTTAGGGTATGATTGAGTATACGCTTCGAACCAAATTTAGAAGAATCTTTGATTCTGAACATTCTGTTTTTAGTATAGACAGCCGTATCTATGGCATTTCGAAGGTCTCCCGCCCCCATAAACAATGCCATACGTCGTACAAATGCACCAACATGATACACATTTTTTAGAACAATGTTTGTGCACACAATATGCCAAGAATATTTTGTTGAACAACACGAGTCCAATACTTGAATGTTTGCTTTTTTTTTATAATGTTGCTCAATACATTGATGTAATAGATCAATGATGTTTTGAATATCAATCTTTATCAAGGATTCAATGTCTAAAAAAAGTTTTGACGGCCTATCTTCAACTAAACATTCATACCAGTGTTTGCGTTGTAAATTTTGATATTTTGTGTTTAATTCGTCCACCGTGCCAGTATAAAAATGTTTTTGACCGGATGCTGAAACATCTTCGGCTATAATAATTTGATTCGCCTGGAGAACATGTAATGCCGAATGTAATGTATGATGCTTCATATTTTATTGGCGACATTGAAAAAAAAGACAAATATAAACATAATAAAAAATATTCTATACTTATGAAGTTCTGCACCATTTAACTTTTGTTCATTATATAAGGGGGTAGTCTTTTAGTATTATTATGTCCAGAATTCAACGCCCTGTAAACGAAACCGAAACCGCCGCTGAAGAAAAATCGCTTCCCAAACTCACCACGGAGATGTCTGCTCCCGCTTCTGACAAAGAAAACTACACCACGCGTGTTGTTTTCGAATCGAACGCGACTGCCCAGCAGTTGGAGCACGGTGTCATTGTTCAGCTTGCGAATGCATCGAATGTTTTTGCCGCCTCGACCGAGGAAGTCGATGTCTCAAAGGGAATTTTGACCTCGATCACGGTCAAGTCCATCTATTCAGATTGCAGTGAGCCCGTTACATTTGGCCTTAACCTGTTCAATGCTTCCGAAAAGGAACCGTCCATTAAAAATAACGAAGGTTGGCTTCACACCCCCCAGCGTACCGACTTTGGTACCGAAGCCATGTCGAAAGACGCGAATGGTTACCGCAACCTATTGGCTGTCATGCCTTACGAGAAGTCTCGCTCGGAATTGAATGTGTACGAACCCAATGAAATTGCATCGGATCGTTACATCGAACAGTACGGCAATTGTTCCACCGAGAATTTGTACGACGGTGTTGTCGCCTTCCCCGGTGAACAGTATTATCTTGTCTCGCAGGATCATGTCGTTCTTAACGTCATCCGCCAGAACTGGGAACAGCTCGGCATTAACGTCGATTCGGAGGCCCGTTTCAACGGCAAATACGTTCAGGTACCTGCTCATGTCTTTGATCGCGTGATTAACGATCTCAAATCGCACGTTCTTGCCCGTATGCCGTTCACCAACTTGAACGATGTCCGCGCCAAGTTCCAGTCCAAACCTACTTCTCACTACTCTGACAGTCACCCCGATGGCAGCAGTGGTCTCTACAAGGTTTGTGTCGAACTCCAGATGAACTATCAATTCCCCAAAGCCCCCGAAGCCGTCGACGAAGAATAATTTTTAGTATTTAACCCATTAAATTAATATAAATATACATGAACTGTTGTTTAGAAAATCCTTATAAATCTAAAAAGTGTAAAGAATGTTGGGTTAAAGAAAGAAAGGATCAATACCATTGTACATGGCCAAATTGTCTTTGTCCTGTATTTACCTTAACCTTGTGTCGAAATCATTACAGACGTGCCAATGTACAATGTGCATGGCCCAATTGTTCGAAACCTTCTTTTTGTAAACAGGTATGTGTAACACATTATAGAAAAAAACATTTTCCCCCAAAAATTAAATGCACAATGTGTTCGCGCCCGTCATACATGAACGAACGCTGTTTCTATCATTTTACATGTAGAACATGTACCAAATGTTCCAGAAAAGTATTTTCTAAACAAATGTGCAGGCGCCATTACATGCGACAATGGCGAAGAAAAAAGGGAAGTGCACTACTGTGTACGGGGCTACAACTTAACGTCTAATAGACAATTCCTTTCGAATGGCAATGCCCTTTAAAATAGGATTTATTCCTTCAAAATGAAGATCCGTGACCGAGCCTAATTCTTTTAATTTTGCCTGAGCGGAAGTAAGCTTTTGAAGACGGTCGTCTCGTATTTCCAAAGCATAGGCACGGTTATCTTCGGAAATAGTTGGGTCTTCCAATGAGAGTTCTTCTTCTGAAAGGTCTTTATTATCTATTTCGATTTTTTGTAAAGGTGCAAGTTTATAAACATGATCCGCCACAGATTTTATTAGATTTGGTCTAGAGCCAGCCCGTTTTTTCCACCAACCTCGGCTTATACGCCCACCACAATAGCGGAGGTTAGGCGAATAACCTTTATTAAACATCATCACTTGATCAATAGGTCTTGCCAGGCCAAAATCAATAGCATACAATGTACCGTTTTCATCAAACATAAAGTTGTCCAATTTGTAATCGGCGTGATAAATGCCGATTTCATCTAATCCGCGCGCAATGGCGAGATATTGACATTGGTCGGAAATAGAAAACTGGCCCGTTTCTATGATTTTATCTTTTAATGTTTTTTCCAATGCTCCCATAACGATAATATTTTTATCATTGTCATATCCATATATTGGAGGGGCGAGCATCGCATTGGCAGCTTTATTTTGGAAAATAGATTCCCATTCTTGGGTATTTAATGTTTCTCTTCCTTCCAAAGACATTGAATTTGCACATTTTTTGATGAGTACTTTTGTACCCTGAGGAATAATAATATTTTTTCCAAAGAGTTGTACGGTTTTATTCTCTGAAAGCGTTTCTATTGTTACGCGCCCTGAAGTTCCATAGGCACCTTTGTCAAAAGCCCCTGGAGACATCTCTGGAACATAACCATATTCCGCCGGTTGTAATTTAGAAGACCATTGTTGAAACATGTTTGACCCACTCTCATTCTAATATTATATATAGTGTAAAAAAATATAAACTCATTTTTTATCTAATACAGGGCTAATAACTAATAATGATAGGAGACCAGCCACAGTCATCGAGACACCCGCTACGAAAAACCACATACCCGAAATCCAATCGTCTTTATAGCATTGAGTTGCCATTGAATGTTTTTAATTCGTATATTTATATACGTTTTTTTTACTATTAGGGGCCAGGACAAATCCGTTTGATATAAGCAGATCTCAAAAAAAAGAGGTATATCAATGATAGTTTTTTATATAATTAATGGCGTGTTTTTTTACAGATCCCGCCCAAAAAAGACTTGTTCTCAAGCCAATTCGCCACCAGAATCTCTGGGATATCTTTAAAGAACAACAATCTGTCCTATGGACAACAGAGGAAATTGATTGGGCGAATGATAAATCTGATTGGGATCAATTGTCAAAGGAAGCTCGTCATTTTTTGCTTAAAATTATTGCTTTTTTTGCGTCTTCGGATATGCTTGTTATAGATAATTTGATGGATCAATTCATGTCTGAAGTTACTGTAGCCGAATGTCGTACATTTTATACATTACAAGCATATATAGAGACTATACATTCCGAAACATACGCGACAGCCCTTGAAAAATTTGCTCCTCAAGATCAAAGGGAACATTTATTCAATGCCATTCAAACAGATCCAACCATTAAAGCCAAGGGCGATTTTGCTATGAAATATATGAATGCGGGGCTGCCCTTTGAAGAACGTTTGTGGGCATTTTGTATTTTTGAAGGTGTACTTTTCGCGGCGTCTTTTGCTTCATTGTATTGGCTCCGAACAAAAGACAAATGCAAGGGACTCACTTTTTCAAATGAACTTATCCAACGTGACGAATCATTACATGCGAAATTCGGCGTGGAAATGTTAAAGATGATATCTATAACAGAAGAACGCGCCAAAATCATTCTGAAAGAAGCTGTCGAGATCGAAGAAGCCTTTGTTATGGCCGCCTTACCATCAAATTTAGTGGGATTATCTGCCTCACAAATGATCGAATATGTCAGACATTGTGCGGATCGTCTGATTACAATGTTAGGCCATAAAAAGGTATGGAATGCCCATCAGCCCCTTGCATTTATGGAAATGATATCCATAGATGCAAAGGCTAATTTTTTCGAGCGGCGCGTAGCGGAATATCAAATGTCTTCTGTGGGTAATCGGCCAGAAGATACAAGTTTTTCACTTGACGCTGATTTTTAAAAGTGCTTCTACATAGTAAAATATCAAAATTTAAATAAAAAATGCGTGCAAGCGAAATGGTCATTTTTTTATACAAGTAAGTCACATATTTAATGAATATTTTTATTTCTATGTATAAATTATATATATGTCTATACATTATGTCAATGGCCCAATTACAGAAATTAACCAATTATTTAAAAAAAAACTCATCTTCTTTTCCTAAGTTGGTGCCAGCGCTTAAAGCCCTCTCAGAATTTGTTGGCCATGAGAACATTAAAGAAACGGTTGCGAAAATGGTACTTTTTTTAGTGGCACAATGTGCTCAAGAAAAACCATTGCGAAGATCAAAACGAAAACGAAAATCTCGTCGAAACCCAAAAAAACGCCAACGAACATTTTCTACCACGGATGAAGATGAAGATTCGGATTACGAACCCGAAGCCGACGCAAAATTAGCATTAATTTCATTATTAACGCAGACGTTACAAGCAGGTCAAGAAGAAGATTCTTCTGATGATGAAATTGAAGAAGATCCGCCATTCGTTATAAAGTGTCGGGAGCGTCTTAAACTATTACAGGGCCACTTTGTACATACTCTTTTATTAGGAAAACCCGGCTCGGGTAAGACGACATTTGCAACTCTATTAGTAAATGTATGGGACGCACTCGGTATTATTGATAAACGCCGCTTTAAAATCACAGGACGAGCCGATTGGATAGGGAAATATCAAGGGCATTCGGTAGCCAAAGCTAAAAAAATAATCGAATCGTGTAAAGGCGGTGTTATTTTTATTGACGAAGCATATTCCATTATATCGTCCAAAGATGGAGACGATATGTATGGCCAAGAAGTTCTTACAGAAATTGTGGAAGCCATGTCAAATGTAGACAAACAGGTTATTTTTATCATGGCTGGTTATGAAAATGATATGAAACAATTGTTCACATATAATGCCGGACTCGAAAGAAGATTCGGTTATGTCTATAGATTCAAAACGCCCGAATCACTGATGATCGAATCCATTTTTGAAAAACAACTTCGAGACACTGGCTGGAAAATTAATAAATCCGACCGACCAGAGATACAACTTTTTTTCCAAAGAAACGCGAAAAAGCTTGTCCACGGCGGCGGATCAACACATCAACTATTATTTCACAGCAAACAATCTTCAATAGTCCGTCAATTTCCAGATAAACCGGACAATATCATCATCCTACAAGATTTAGAAGAAGGATTAAAAACATTTGTCTCACATGCCCAAGTTTTTAAAGCACCTGTCCCCCCTCCACATATGTATTTATAAATATGATCTATTTAATTACGTCTATTTTGTATAAATCCATGTTTCGATGGCAAACAATAATATGGAATATTGTCATATGGATTTGGTGTTTTATGTTTGTTCTCATGAAAAATTTCGAACCTCAATTTAGAACTATCCCTCTTATCATGTTATTTATAACATTGCTTATTTTGGCGGCGCTCATTCTTATGAAGCCGAAAAAAACAAAATCGGCTCTACTATTTATAGGGTGGTGTTTTTTTGTGGCACTCGGCGTTCTATTACAAACTACAGGCCATTACTCGGAAGAAATTCTGAACATACATGTCTTTATTTTCACTATAATTTCTTCTTGTATATGGTGTTTAATCGGACACAGCGATAATATTACAGAACCCGGAACATATTGGTTTATTTGGTCTTTCACTATTGTTATATCATTGGCCGCTGTATTTAACGACGAATCGCAAACAGCCATTATTCTCTATATCGCAAATGCAGCTTTCGTATTCATTATACACGCGGCATATACATATAAAATATGTATAGATCAACCGCCAAACAATCGTCGATGTAAACAACTTTTTAGAGTGATTGCATCCGCAGTCTCTTCATTGACCTTGTTAATATGTAGTATATGTTTTAAGGCTGGAATTATGGACGATTACGATTGGGATATTTGTATTTTGTCTGTGTTGTCGTTTGTACTTGTGTTTATTATTGTGGATGGAATCATTGGATTTTCACAACGCGATATAAATACATATGAACAAGTGATGTCCAATGATGTTTGAAATTCTGATGACACTTGCTTTCATAGCTATTTTTATTACAGTACATCTTATTTTTAAGAATATAACAGATATTTTTATATGGTCATGTAAAATTATTACAGCTACTTATTTGTGGGCTATACTTTGGATCATTACACAATTGCACAGATTGCCGGAATGGCAAGTGGCCCTCTCCACTTCAGTAGGCGACCTATACACAAATATTACGTCATTTGCAAGCGGAATGGCTCAGGATCTCTAATCACGCTTTCGAATACCAACAGCAGATGATGACAATTTCGCGTTGGGAAAATAAGTCACGTAATTATCTTTTTTCACACAAACATACAATAACCCAATATGATCTAATATATATATCTGATCGTCGATTCGCACAGAATCTCCCTTACGAAACATATCCGTCGAACGAAATGTCGCCCCAGCCAATAGAGACATAATGTAAGGTTGCATTGCATAACCAAACCCAATGGAAAACCCACTAAATAAGGAAACCGCAGTTGATGACCCTATTAAATGCGAAATTAAAAACATAAATACAACGAATAAAAAACCAAAATGTATAGCTTGAGCACTATAGATTGATAATTCAAAATAAGATTTTGCACACCAATGTAATGAATTTGCCAAAATACGAGATACCAGTAAAACGCCAATACACGCCAAAATGTCATCCAATGACGACCAAACCTTTTCAAATAATGTGGTCAATGTATGATCACCTAAAGTCGAATTAGACATAATCAATATTTAATTAATGTTCTTATATACCTTTATTGTAATAATATTCTATACATACATTTTTGAAATGCACCCATGCACAAAATAGTTGAAATAATCACTACAAACGTTGTCCCACGCATAAAAGAAGACTGAGAACTGGATAACGCGTACGATATGGCACCGCGCACACCACACATTGAAAAAAATAACAAATAACGGATAGTCCATTTTTGACGCCCACACAACCGTAAACACCCCCCCAAAAAAAAGACCGATGTTACGCGCGCCACCACACATGACATCAAAATCAAAAAAGACAACCCAAATAAAGTAGTATCGTAAGATTGTAAAGCCAACCCCAACATTAAATATACATACGACTCGAACAAAGTAGACACAGACTCCATCGTATTATGAACCTCCTTTGGGGCTTTACAACAACTACCATATGCAAATAAACATAATATTCCAGAAATACTCACCCATTCACAAACAGCATATATTAATAACGCAACTATATAGTGAATAGGGACATCAGAAACATTCATATACGCCATCCATTTTGAAGTACACACTCCAAGCGTAATAGCAAGGCACGAATATAATATAGATAAACCAATCACTTCCATGGGAACCCACTTATCCACAGAACTCATTTTTGAAAATAAATGAACCAACACTACAGACATGGCATCGTTCATAACAGATTCATTCTCTAACACATCCAAAATATATCGATCTCTCAACTGTAAAGTTTTACTCATAGATAAGGTGGCTACTGTGTCCGTAGGGGCCAAAATGGATGCCAAAATCAACGCTTCAACTGTTGATATGTCATAATTAAATAAATGTGTCCAAACAATAATACCCCATGCAATCAAAAAAACAGCCATTAGAGTTCCCACCCAAGCAAATGTCAAAGAAGATAACCAACTTGTCTTTAAAGAGTCAACCTTAAATTTAAGAGCAGAATGAAATAATATTGGAGGTAATAACAAATATAAAAATAATTCAGAGGCAAATGTTACGGGTGAACTATTCGCACCTTGGTAGAAAAGAGATACGAACATACCCAAAAGGACTGCGAAGGCGGAAGAAGGTATTGATTTAATACATCGATCCCATAAAATAATTAATGACATTAATACTAATATTAATACAATTTCCTTTCCAACATAAGCATGTTGCATCAATTTATAAACAAACAAACAATGCAAATACTAATATATGATTACCATGGTAAAATCCATATTTTTATTGTTTGACAAATGTCTTTAAACAATATTATATGACTGTTATTTATCACGGACGATCGAGGGGGGTCAATAATATAATTATTTTCAAGAGGAGTTAACATTGAGCACGTCCAAGAACGATTCGTGCGGAAACAACTATCAATATTCCAACCGTCCAGATATGTACGATTACACAATGATAAAATGGCATGCATACGCGGATACTCGATCGTTTGGTCATCCATTTGTTGTACCAAAGAAAAGTAATAGTTCCAAATTTGAAATAACATCATAGATAATACACCAAAAACAGAAAATACTAAACCAATCCTACAACACCAAATACGAGTTACTTTATCACACATTAAAATTTCTTTCATTTTTTATCTAATGGCTACATTTATAGTCGTCTCTGTCTCTTTGTCGGACTTTCCTCGTCGGTATTTGATGGTGAATACGTGGGCGATGCCGGTGAATAGGCCGGTGATGCCGGTGAATATGCGGGTGATGCCGGTGAATAGGCGGGCGATGCCGGTGAATAGGCGGGCGATGCGGGTGAATATGCGGGCGATGCCGGTGAATATGCCGGTGATGCCGGCGAATAGGCGGGCGATGCGGGTGAATAGGC